>JAEEGI010000690.1_pt1 | contig 93946 bp, 57 predicted proteins | sample 8958751 | NCBI WGS metagenome assembly JAEEGI01 (sample SAMN16246545, study PRJNA631951) | gut metagenome | biome: gut microbiome; feature: rumen; material: KS-attached | host: Bos | place: Iran: Karaj | collected 2018-10 | reverse complement strand
GACGCACTCCCGTTTACGCTATCGAAGGCGATGCGGTCAGCTGGAATCGCGAGGCGAACGGCTACAGGCTCCCCACCGAAGCGGAATGGGAATACGCGGCCCGAGGCGGCACGACCACGCCGTTCTACACAAAGAAGGCTCCCGGTGCCGACGACGTGAATTTTTACGGGCATTATCCGTATCAAATCGAGCAGAACTATTTCAACGACGAGGTTCTGGAAACACGCCCCGGCGTTTACCGCGGGAACACGCTTCCCGTGGGTAAGTTCAAGCCCAATCCCTTCGGGCTTTATGACATTTATGGGAACGTGGGCGAATGGTGCTTTGACTTTTACGGCGATTACGGTGTTTCTACGGGTTCGGCTAGCGTGACGGTTGACCCGGCGGGCAAGCCTTCGGGCACAAGACGCGTGCATCGCGGTGGCGGCTGGAACGATTTCGGCAAGAACCTCCGCAGCGCCTATCGCGGGGCCATGCAGCAATCCAGCAAGAGTTACAATGTGGGGCTCCGGCTCGCCATGAATGCGGGTGCAAGCGTCAAGGGAACTTTTGTGACCCAGGAAGCGGCGGGCTTTAAGGGCGAAAAGGCGCAAGCGGCGTCGAACACGAAAGGCAGTTCCCGTGCGCTGATTGTTTTCTATTCCTGGAGCGGGAATACCCGCGGTGTCGCCCGCGAAATCAAGAAACAGACCGGTTTCGACATGGTGGAACTTGAACTCGTGAAGCCCTATTCCGACGACTACAACACCGTCTTGAAGCAGGCGCAGAACGACCAGCACAAACAGGCGCGCCCTGCCCTCAAGAAAAAGCCCGACGTAAAGAAGTGGGCCGGTTACGAAACGATTATCATCGGTTACCCCAACTGGTGGGCGAGTATCCCGATGCCTATTGCGACTTTGCTCGAAAGTTACGACTTTACAGGCAAGCGGATTCTGCCGTTCTGCTCCCACGGTGGCGGGCGCTTTGGCCAGAGCATCACCGCGATTGCGAAACTCGCGCCCAACGCAATAATCGGCGAAGGCCTTTCGGTGCATTACTCCGGCGGTTCAAGCCTCTCGAAAGATGTGGCCAAGTGGCTTGAGAAAAACGGCGTGAAGACGAAATAATGTATATTCCCTGATATGCCTATTTCCGCTAAAATACGCATGCCGATTGATATCGCGATGACGGTCGCGACACTCGTGCTCATGGGCGGCAATTACTTCTTTGAATCGACGACCGTTCACGAGATTCTGGGCGTGGTGCTGCTTGTTCTGTGGGCGGTGCACATCACGCTGAACCGGCGCTTTTTTCTTTCGTTGTTCAAGGGCCGCTACAACGTATTCCGCATCTTGCAGGCAGTCGTGAATTGCGGGATTCTTTTGTGCGCAATTTTCTTGATGGTGAGCGGAATCATGCTTTCGAACCATGTGTTCGCCTGGCTCGGGATTGAATCGGGCGCAAACTTCGCCCGCACGGCGCACCTGCTCGCAAGCCACTGGTATTACGTGTTCATGTCGCTCCACATCGGGCTGCATGTAAGCCTGATTGCAAACCGCTTGGGACTTGCTGGCGCATTCAAGTCAAATGCGGCGCTTGTCACAACCCGCGTGGTTGCCGCTCTCGTGGCGGGTTACGGAATTTACGCTTTCGCAAATCGCGGGCTTTGGAAATACATGTTCCTGCAACAGCCCTTCTTCTTCTTTGATGCGGAACGCGGCTATCTGTTATTCGCACTAGATTACATCGCCATCATGGCACTGTTTGCAAGCCTAATGGCCGTTACGATGCGTCGATGTCGGCGTTAATATGCAGGTCGTAGTCGGGGTAGGCTTCGCCGATTTCCTTGTAAATGATGTCGAGGCCTTCTTGCGGCTTGATTTCGAAGTTCATGACCACGTCGAAACGGATTGCCTTTTCTTCGAAGTTTACGTAAAAGCCGTGGAGCTGCAAAGCCCATTCATGTGCTTTTACCAACTTCAAGACGTTGCTGCGGATCTTGGCTGCTTCATCGTTCTTGGTGTTGTAGGAATAGACGCCTACGCCCGTCAGAAGTACGCCGGTTTCCTTATGCACGCGAGCCTGCACCCTGCGGGTGAGTTCGTCGAGTTCTTCAACGGTCATGGTATCGGGAAGTTCCAAGTGCACGGAACCGAGAAACTTGTCTGGACCGTAATTGTTGAGAATGACGTCGTAAGCGCCGCGGACTTGCGGTTCTTCGGTGAGCAGTTTCTTGATTTTCTTGACCAGGTCGCCGTCGGCGCGTTTGCCCAGAATGTCGTCCAGCGTTTCGATCAGCATGCCGACGCCCGACTTGATGATGAATGCCGAAATCACGAGGCCCACGTAGGCTTCAAGCGAAATTCCCGTGAGAATGAAGACGATGGCCGATGCCAGCACCGAAAGGGAAAGGATGGCGTCGAACAGCGCGTCTGCGCCCGAGGCGACGAGTGCACCCGAATTTACGCGTTCGCCCTGGCGTTTCACGAATTTGCCGAGCACGAGTTTCACCACCACCGCCGAGGCGATAATCACCAGCGAGACGGTGGAGTAGTCTGCTGCTTCGGGATGGATGATCTTCTTGACGGATTCCACCGCCGAGGTGCCGCCGGCGTATAGCACGATTGCCGCGACCACCATTGCGCTCAGATATTCGATTCGCCCGTAGCCGAGCGGATGTTTTTTGTCGGGCAACTTGTTAGAAAGTTTCGCACCCACAATCGTAATGACTGAAGACAACGCGTCGGAAAGGTTGTTCACTGCATCCAGCATCACGGCGATGGAATTTGTTGCAAAGCCGACGAAAGCCTTGAATGCGGACAGCACGATATTTGCAGCGATGCCGATGATGCTTGTCCGGACAATGACCTTTTGACGGTTTTCCGCTTCGTTCATATGACAACTCTTAACGGATGAAGTTCGTGAACACCTTCTTTTCAGCGACAGGCTGCGGGACGCCTGCAAGCTTCCCGGCTTCGATGCTCTTGAGGAGCCATGCCATGTTGCGGCCGAGTTCGCGCATGATCTGCACGCCTTCTTCGTCCTTGAGAACGTCTTCGGGACTGGAACCGTGGACCATGTTCCAATAGCGCGATGCTACGAGAGGCTGCTGCGCGAATGCGGGGTACTTGTTCAGCGCGTCGAGGGTGGCGCTGGTGCCTGCGCGGCGTGCCGATGCGACTGTGGCGGCGGGCTTGAAAAGCAGTTCCGCTTCGGCGAGGCCGTAGAGCCTGTCTAGGAACATCAGCATTTCGCCGCTGGGGGAGGCGTAGTAGACCGGCGAACCGTAAACGACTGCGTCGGCGGACTTCAAGATTTCCTTGGCTTCGTGGACGACGGCGTCCGTTTCGCCCTTGAGCACGCGGCCCCCGACAAAGAAGATTTCGGTTTCGATGCCCGCGGCGTTGAGTTCGCCCGCGACAATGTTCAGGGCGGTGTAGGTGCAGCCCTTTTCGCGACGGCTGCCGTTAAACAAGACGACTTTCATGATAAACTCCGGTGTGCTTAAAAATTAAATTTATTTCGACAATTTAAAAAAAGGTTTTCTATTTCGGGGACTGTATTTTGCAGTTCTTGAATTAAGGCCATGGTTGATTTTTTTGCTCGAACGGAAAGCTTTGGCACATGTATGATAGAAGCGTTCAGGTATTTGTCTTTTCTTATGACGTAAATATCAAATGGCGAAAAAATTTTTCCGTGAAGAGTAACAGATGTGTCTTCTGCATTGAAACTGAGGTATGCTCTTAAAAGATTGTCCGCCTGTAATTTCGTTATTTGGGGAGCAGGACAGCTTCCAATGATTGTCCGGTCACAGAACCACCCGCCATCGGGAGTGTAGTGGCAGTGTTCATCTTTTACGTAATGGACTGTTGTAAAGATTTCATTTTGTGTCGCGTTAATAATTAGATAAGGGGCGAATCCATCGTTGTATATAAATTTATCTGTGATTGCGATGCTGTAATCAAAATTTCTTTTCTTTATATGTTTTTGGGGTCCGTTGCTTACCTTGGGATTGATGTCGTCAAGCTCGTATTCGGGGGCATAATCCATTTCCTCGTAATGTGGAGCAGGTGTTTTCCCCAGAATATATGCAACATAAAAAATATAACACGCTAGGGCGATAATGCAGACAATAACAATAACTGTGAGACAAATTATTGCTTTTTTTAGAATCTTCAATCTGTGCTGAATGTATTTTTTAGATGTCACACCGTTTAATATACCTTTTTGTATTTTAACGTTTTTCTTTAAATTATTTTCGAGCGTATTTTTGATGACTATGCGAAAAAAACATTATCGTTGTCATTTTATCAAAACGAATTCGTTTTTAGCCTTATAAAAAGTGAATTTCCCAACTTATTTTATGGTAAGTAAAGTTCGTATGGGAGGCTTTATGACTTTTTCAATTAAGGGAATTTCTCTTTTTGTGGGTTTCATCGCATTTTTTGGCACCCTTGCCAGTGCAGCAACGATAAACGTTGACATGGGCAAGGAATACCAGCGCATCAGCGGTTTTGGCGCCGCATCGGCTTGGGCAGGGTCCATCACCGACAAGAATGCCGCTTTCCTCTGGGACTCCACCAGCGGCGCCGGGTTTACGCTGCACCGCATCCGCATCGCCCCGGACGGCACCACATCTGAAACGAGTATCGCCAAAAAAGCGAGTGAATATGGCGTCAAAGTCTGGGCAGCCCCGTGGACTTCCAGATACACCGTAAATTACGACGGCAACAAAAAGCACCTGGATTTTAATCACGCCCAGGACTGGGCCAACACTATTTTAAAGTTTACGCAAGACATGCGGAAGGCCGGAGTTAACCTATACGCAATTTCGTCGCAAAACGAGCCCGACGGCACCGGCGACAACCACTACGAACCTGATGAATTGGCTCGTTGGGTCGGCGACTACCTTGGCCCCACCCTCGATACCACGGGCATCAAAATCATTGGCACCGAAGCTATCAACTGGTACGGATTTCCCAATTACAAAAAGGCCTTCTTCAATTATCCTGCCGCCTTGAAATACACGGACATCTTTGGAACGCACGAATATGGCGGCGATCCGGCCGCTTACCCTGAAATTCACGAAGCCGGCAAGGAATTCTGGGAAACCGAAGTCTACGATCTCGGAAGCAACAAGGAAGACGTTGGCATGGGAAGTGCTCTTCGCGTTGCAGGCGTAATCCATGACGCCTTGACTATTGCGAACATGAACGCCTGGCATTTCTGGTGGATTTATTCCTGCAGCGAAGCCAGTTGCGGTAACGGAGCCCTTTGGCCGCAAGGACAAGGCAACCCCGACAACTTGGAACCCACCAAGCGACTCTGGGTTATGGGGAACTTCAGCCGCTTCGCACGCCCCGGCTCCTGGAGAATCGACGCCACCAAGAATCCCGAAGCGAATGTAAAGGTCACCGCCTACCGCGATTCCCTCAAGACGAAAATCGCAGTCGTCATTCTCAATTCCAAGAATGAGGAGTTCAAGGCGGACTTTGATTTCGGAAACACAAAAATTGGAAGCTTTAAGCCCTATGTCACCGACGACAATAACAACCTCAAAGAAGGCAAAAAAGTCCAAGTCGACGATACAAAGTGCAGTTACAGCGTCCCGGCCCGCAGTGCAACGACAGTCGAATTCATTCTGTGGCAGGAGCCAAAGGTAGAACCTCCCGCCGACACGGCAAAGAGCGACACCAGTCTCGTCAGCACCACGCCCGCAGATTTTACAACAGCAATTGCCTTCGGGAAACTTTCTGTACCCCAAAACCGTCAACATACATATAAAGTATTTAGCCCACTCGGAGCGCTTGTCGGCGAATTCCAGGCAACACATATCGGCGAACTCCGCAACGCCATGACACGCGCAGGCTTAAGCTGCGGTATCTATATGGTCAAATGCGGTACAGCAAAAATGCAGTATATGGTTTTGAAATAGCGCAATAGAAAAAAATTTTAAATGAAAGACGCAGGCTCGAATGTCTGCGTTTAAACTAACGCCTATGGCGTACGCTAACGCGTCATGCTTACGGCTCAGCGATAATTATGCAAGCGTAATTTTGCCGTTTTCGGGCGTAATGTGTGAAGGCAATGTATTCTTCAATCATCTCGTTCCAGATATAAATCATTGCAGCAAGGTCTGTTTCGTTGTATTGCCTGATAAGCATAGTGGCGATGATTTTTTGTGGACAGCATTGTCCACGGAAATGCGTTTACATGTGAACGGAAATTTTTTTTTGAAAGTATTTTCAGGAATAGGAAATTCAATAAGGAGTGGTTTTATGAATCATGCTCTATGGACCAGAGTGTCCGTTGGCGTTATTATGGTGTTGTCTGCCGTGACGGCGAATGCGTTTACCCTGACAGGTACGGTAAGTGACGAAAGTGGCAAGGCCATTGAAAAGGCTTCGGTCGCTCTTTTGGGCAAGGGCCTCCGTGCGGAAACTGATGCGGCGGGGGCTTTTACCCTCCATCAGGATGAGGCTGTTCCAGTAACTCCGAGTGATTCCGGCCAGGTTCCGGGTGTTGACCAAATTCCTAGCAATCCACAGCTCCCGATAGAGGAGGACGAAATTGAAGGCATTGTGGCATCTCGTTATGTGGGTTTCCTTTCGGTGAATGACGGTATACTCTCATTTTCACAGAGTTCCAACGCTCCTGTCCGTGTACAGGTGTTCGATATGGTGGGCAATCGCCTGCTGAATGAAACTGTCTACGGCTCGGGTACGGTTGACATGAAGTCTTCCGTGAAAGCGCAGGGCAAGTATTTCGCGCGCGTCCGCGTAGGTAGTGCAATGCAAACGTTCCAGTTTGCTGCCGATGGGAGTTTCAATGCGGCATTCGGTGCGAAGTCTGGAGCAAAGGCGCTTCTCAAGGTGGGCGATTCGGACGACCTGCGTGTTGTTGCCGATGGTTTCGACTCACTCAATGTAAAACTCAATAATCTCGACACGACTCTCGCGCTCACGCTCAAGAAAACAGCTCCGCCGCAACCGCAGTACGAATACGGATGGGGCCTGAAGAACGATCCGGTTCCCACTCGTGGCTGCGGCAAGGACACTCGACTTGATTACAAGTATCGTGGCGACAAGCCCTACATCGATTTCAGGTGGAGCAAGGGCGTGCGTACCGTGCGTATTGACATGCCGAAAAGTTACGACAAGAACAAACCGTACAAACTCATTTTCGGAATGCAGTGCATGGGCGGTTCCGCTAGCGCCGTGCAAGATGAAGGCTATCACGGCCTCAAATGGATTGACAAGAACGAAACCGCAATCTTCGTCGCGCCCGAAGGCAATGGCAACCAGCTGCCCTGGGGGCAAGATGATTACCTGTTGTTTGACGAACTCCTCGCGTATCTCGAAGGTAACTTCTGCATCGATTCGAGCCGTGTGTTCTCTACGGGATTTAGCTACGGAGCCATGTTCAGCAATGGCCTTTCGTGGAACCACCAGGACGTGCTCCGCGCGGTAGCCGTTTACGAAACCGCGGAACGCAACATCTGGCTTCCGCAACGCAAGAAAATGGGCATCGGTTGGATGGGCGTGCTCGGCCTCGATGACGGCATGTGCACTCCCGAAATGGGCAGGAACGCGCGTGACATCATCTTGACGCTCAATTCAGAAGGTGGCAAGGCGAAAAACGAACGCGCCGAAGAAGCCCAGCGCAATGCGCCGCACAAGTGCTACGATTACACGACCGTCGAGGAACGATTCCCCGTTCGCTGGTGCACGCAGAGCGGCGGCCACATTTGGGACCACAAGGACCCCGGCCAGCAGCAGTCATGGGTTCCGCAAGCTACGTGGGAGTTCTTTGAAAAGTTCTAGCGGATAAATACATCATTCTGTTGTCAATTTATCAAAACGAATTCGTTTTTAGCCTTATAAAAAGTGAATTTCCCAACTTATTTTATAGTAAGTAAAGTTCGTATGGGAGGCTTTATGTCGTTTTCAATTAAGGGATTCCCCTTTTTTGCAGGTTTTGTCGCGTTTTTGGGCACCCTCGCCAGTGCGGCAACGATTAACGTTGACATGGGCAAGGAATATCAACGCATCAGCGGCTTTGGTGCCGCATCGGCATGGGCGGGGTCCATCACCGACAAGAATGCCGCTTTTCTTTGGGATTCCACCAGCGGCGCTGGGCTTACGCTACACCGCATCCGCATTGCTCCGGACGGCACCACCTCCGAAACAAGTATCGCAAAAAAGGCGAGTGAATACGGCGTCAAAGTCTGGGCAGCCCCGTGGACATCCAGATACACTGTAAATTACGACGGCGATAAAAAGCACCTGGATTTCAATCACGCTCAGGACTGGGCCAACACCATCTTGAAGTTTACGCAAGACATGCGGAAGGCTGGCATTAATCTATATGCAATTTCGTCGCAAAACGAGCCCGACGGCACCGGCGACAACCACTACGAACCCGATGAATTGGCTCGTTGGGTCGGCGACTACCTTGGTCCCACTCTCGATTCCACGGGCATCAAAATCATTGGCACCGAAGCTATTAACTGGTACGGATTCCCCAATTACAAAAAAGCCTTCTTCAACAATCCCGCCGCCCTGAAATACACGGACATCTTCGGAACGCACGAATACGGCGGAGACCCGGCGGCTTATCCCGAAATCCACGAAGCCGGCAAGGAATTCTGGGAAACCGAAGTCTATGATCTTGGAAGCAACAAGGAAGACGTGGGCATGGGAAGTGCTCTCCGCGTTGCAGGCGTAATTCACGACGCCCTGACTATTGCGAACATGAACGCCTGGCATTTCTGGTGGATTTATTCCTGCAGCGAAGTCAGTTGCGGCAACGGAGCCCTCTGGCCGCAAGGACAAGGCAACCCCGACAATGTGGAGCCTACCAAGCGACTCTGGGTCATGGGAAACTTCAGCCGCTTCGCGCGACCCGGCTCCTGGAGAATCGACGCCACCAAGAATCCCGAAGCAAATGTAAAAGTCACCGCCTACCGCGACTCCCTCAAGACGAAAATCGCAGTCGTCATTCTCAATTCCAAGAACGAGGAATTCAAGGCGGACTTTGACTTCGGAAACACAAAAATTGGAAGTTTCAAACCCTACGTCACCGACGACAATAACAACCTCAAAGAAGGAACCGAAGTCAAGGTTGATGGTACAAAGTGCAGTTACAGCGTCCCGGCCCGCAGCGCAACGACTGTCGAATTCATTTTGTGGCAAGAGCCAAAGGTAGAGTCGCCCGCCGACACGGCAAAGAGCGACACTAACACGGCAAAGAGTGACACCAGCCTCGTCAGCACCACGCCCACGGATTCAATAACGGCAATTGCCTTCGGGAAGCTTTCTGTACCCCAAAATATTCAACGTACATATAAAGTATTTAGCCCGCTTGGCGCGTTTGTCGGCGAATTTGAGGCCGGACATATTGGCGAACTCCGCAATGCCATGACAAGCGCAGGCCTAGGTCGCGGTGTATACATGGTCAAATGCGGCAAGGCGAAAATGCAACATATGATTTTGAAGTAGCTAGATAGAGTCAAATACGGATGTTATAAATAAAAAACGCAGGCTCAGATGAGTCTGCGTTTAAAATTTTGAAGGGATATTCCGGCTCGGTGGCTGGAATCGTCCAACAAAAATTAAAGTAGACCGTGTTCCTTGAGAATTTTCTCATACTTTTCGGCTCGAGATTTTGCTTCGTTGGCGCGGCGTTTTGCTTCGTCGGCACGGCGTTCTGCCGCATTGGCGCGTTCGCGCTCTAGATATACGGCTTCGTCAATTTCTTGCTGCCAAGTCATATAGCGCTTCCTTGTTTCGATGTACGACAAATACTCAAGACTTTGAGTGATAAGAAGGAGCAGCCTCTAAAATTAAAGAAGGCCATGCTCCTTGAGAATTTTCTCATACTTTTCGGCACGAGATTTTGCTTCGTTGGCACGGGACTCCGCCTCGTCGGCACGGGACTCCGCTTTGTCTGCGCGGGATTCTGCCTCGTCGGCGCGGCGTTCTGCCGCATTGGCGCGTTCGCGCTCTAGATATACGGCTTCGTCAATTTCTTGCTGCCAAGTCATATAGCGCTTCCTTGTTTCGTTGTCCGACAGATACCATTGCCGTTGGCGTTCAATGTCCTTTGTTTCCTTGGACGTAGCCTTGTTGGTCGCAAAGTATTCAAGATATTCCTTAACCGACTGCTCGGTAACATCCTTATACTTACTGAATATATAAAAATTTTTGAAGCACAGGTCGCCCAATTCATGCTCAGAATGACCTTTTTCCAAATTCATGAACATGGAAATGAACGGCACCGTGCGGGAGGTGTGGATGATGTCGCTGCTTATGGGCGTTCCCGCACATATATGTGCGGTCGGGCTATATTCTAGGGGCAATCGCCTGCGCTTACGCTTGTCGCTTGCCTCCTAGAACCAAGCCTCGCAATGCGAGTCTTGTCCCCAAGGGGTCACTATTCCTAACGCAAAAAAACAAATGTCTGTGTCAGTCAATAATTATTTCTGTTGATATGATTGATTCAAGTATATTGCAGATTTTTTCTTTCACCATATATATTGTCTTATATTTTTGAGCGTAACTTCTCTGACGTTCTAGATCAAAATTCCCATTGTTTAATATAGGCATTTTTACCATGGTTCTGTTAAGAATATGAAAAGACAATTTTGTGAATTCGTTTTCTCCATTATGTCCATTACGGCCTTTTTTTCTTGACCGTAAAATAGGCTCAACAGTATAGCGGATATAATCGAAATCAATATCATTTAGCAAAGGCAGTAATAAGAAACGATCCTCATTTATGCTAAATTTACCATCTAGAATGGTGATTTTCCCAGCAATTCCATTTCTTGATACAGAAAGATATTTCCCGTCGTAATTGTAAAAATTAACATATGCTAATGGTGTTATATTATTTGCAGACCAAACGGGATAACTTCCCTGATTTTGATTGCAAAATGCTCGCGTACAACTTCCTCCTCGTTTAAAACTAAACAATTCATTTAAGGGAACCTCTCTATAACCATCGTCATTTTCAGATATTGTTATATAGCTTTCGTTAAGTTCATTGTATTTTTGTACGAGTCGCTCTTTTTGTTCGGACAATTTTTTTAATTGATCAGAAACTTTCTTTTGCTCTGTTAAGTCATATTCGCCATTTTCATTGATAGGTATCGGAACCAGAATTTTCTTTATATTCGTCCAAGTTAAAGACGGAACGCTCCCTTCTTTTATCTTCTTTTTTAAAATGGCGTTTAATGTATATTCAAAATACAACAAATCAAGATTGTTATCTAAAGGCTTTAAAATTGCGCGATGTCCTCCGATGCTGTATTTTTCATCGGATATTATTTTGACTGTTCCCGCATATACGCCGTCAGTCGTATATGTTAAATTTGGGCTTGTATATTTATAAGTATCTATGCTTGAAAAGGTACCTGTTGTTGTGCCCGTGTATACTTCATAAGGTCCTTTGTGCATGTGACAATATTTTTTTGTCAGTTTTCCGTTTCCTCGTTCAAACGAAAAAAGGTTCCCTAGAGGGACATGCATTACTCGCTTAGGCATGACAGTTCTTCCTTATAGCTAGCAATTTCTTCAACGACAGTATCAAGAAATGTTTGCATTTCCGATACAGTCATTGCATTTGTTTGTTGCTTGAAACCTAATGCGATTTTTTCGTCATCAGTCCATCTGTTGTCAATAAACCAATCGTCGCCTGTTCTGAATGATGAAATTGGCAAGAATTTAAGCTTTTTGTCCAGAGAAAATGCATCTGATAAAAATTTTGGCAAATTTGTTTTATCTGGCGACTTGTGGTAATGAACGTATTTGCTTACAGCTTCACCAAAATCATTATCATCAATATCAAAGCGATTTACATCAAGGGTTTCACCAATACTGTTGCATAGATAGGCGAATACCGGATGTTTCTGGGTGTCATTTATATTATTCTTTTTTGTAATAGTCAATACGAAAGTCTTTTTGGGTGTGTTAAAGAAAGTATTTAATGGTAAAGAAATAATTGATTCAACATAACATGTTCTAATGATAAAGTCTCTTAATTTTTGATTGGATAGATTGTTGAAAATACCGTCTGGCAAAACAATGTTTGCAGTGCCTCCGGTTTTTAATGATTTTACAATCCATTCAAGAAATAGCCCTTCAACTCCGGATCCTCCTTCGGAATAAAAACCCTTGTCTTTCGCTTCTCGTGTAATTATCGCGCTTTGGTAATAAGGAGGATTGGCTAATATTAAATCATAAGCATTTTCATTTAGTTTATCCAATGTGCCGCAAATTGTTTTGCTGGAAAGAAACATTTGATTTAATAATTCTTGTGACAAAATCTGAATGTCAGCTTTGTTATTGTTCTCCATGAAAAGATTGGAATAATAAATTAATGTGTTGGCTTTTGCCAATATGGTTGTCAAATCATAACCGCTCGTAGCCCCTTTCTCATCCATTTCTTTTTCGAAACCAATTAGATTGACTTTTTTTGACACCTTTCCTTTTGATAAAGAAAAGGGTGAATCTATTTTCATAGATGCTTCCAAAAGAAATTTGCCGACACCGCAAGCTGGGTCACATATAGTCATACCTTCTTTGATGTCTACCATGTTGACCATTCCCTGAACAATTTTCAGGGGTGTAAAATATTTTCCTGCGTTTTGCTTTGTTTTTTCTTGTTTTGTAAATGTTTCGAATAATTTTGATTTAAAATCTCGACTTATATTCAAAAAAAGACCATTTGCCTTTTCATATTCATGAAATAGTTTTAAAATAGCATGAAAAGTTTTTGCGTCCGTTCCGTTACACTTGTATTCCCCTTTTGAGTCTTTGAATGCATGGAATATAGTACCGTTTATAATTGATGTTTTATCGGGAGCTGCCGGAAACAATGCATTTATTGTTTCTCTAGCTCCATACAAGTACTTAAATAAGACTTCTTCTTCTGATGTATTGTTGTATAACGAATAAACACTATTAAATGAGTCGTTTCCTTTTAATATTCCGATATCAGAAAGGTATTTGAATAAAAATAGTTCAACAAATGTATATAGAGAGTCTTTCGGCGTGGCAAAACTAATATTTTTTAGAATGCTCCCTATTTTCATTGCCAAATCTGTTGGATCGCAGTCTATTCTTTTAAACAAACAGTCATTTGTTGGCGAAATTGTCAATGCAACACGGTTAATAAAATCTGCAAGTTTTAGTTCTTCTTTTTTGGGTGTTATTTCTGTATTTACTTCATTTCCATTTTCATCTTTAATTCTGTTTTCTGTAATTGGGTTGTACCAATAGAAAGATGTTCCGTCGGATACAACGTATATTTTGGCATTAACATCTCTAGCTACATGAATTTCTTGTTTTACGGCCTTTTCAATCTTACTTTGAGAGTTTAATTCCTTAGGAAGTTTGAATTCAAGAAAAACAACAACATGTTTGTCTTTGTCAATAATCAAAACATCTGGTTTTTTTCCAAAATTTACGGTTTGCAAAACGTCGGCAAGAACATTCTGCTTTACAAGGTTTTTAATGGTTGTTGCGCCAAGGCTATAGCATGTATACTTGTCAAGAATGCTTACGGGATTTGAATACAAAGCGTTTTGAATGGTTTGTTCTGACATATTTGTAATATCTCTTTAATAATAGTTGCCTCAAAAAAATAATTCTTTTTTTTGACAATTTGTGCCAAAATAGATGTTTTAATTTGAAAAAGGCTTTTTTTTGAAGCAAAGTTAGCCGGGCGTTGCGGGCTGGCGTTTGAAGCCCGCTAGAAAGGGTAGCGGAAGACCCGGCTGGGTGGGGGTAAAAAGGAAAAGCCCGCTTTCGCGGGCTTGACACTTTGGGCGGGGTCGGGGCTGAAGCGAGAGGAAGGCTTTCCCCTACATATGAAAAAGAGAACTGCTAATAAGCAATTCTCTTTTATAATGTTCTGGATCCTTCGACTTCGCGCCTTAGAGGCGGAGTTTACCCCGGACTTGTTCCGGGACTCAGGATGACACAGAGCCGGCCCTGAGCTTGTCGAATGGGTGTCACTTCTTCACGTGGCGATGGTACTCTTGCAAACTACAGACTTCAAATCTTCCGAAGTCATGCTTATCCATGAGGCCTTCCACGGTGGAGGTGAGGGCGGCGATGGTCGTGGTGATGGGGATGCCGGAGACCACGGCCTTGGAGCGCATCTGGATTTCATCGACCATGGCTTCGGCGCCATTTTCGGTGGTGTTCACGATCCACTGCACTTCCTTGTCGTGGATTAAGTCCAGCAGGTTCGGGCGGCCACGGGAGATGCGGAACACGGCGCGGGTCTTGATGCCTTCGTTGTAGAGCATCGTGGAGGTGCCGCGGGTGGCGTAAATCTGGTAGCCCATGTCAACGAGGCGCTTGATGAGCGGGACGGCCTTCTGCTTGTCTTCGTCCTTGAGCGAGACGAAGATGTTGCCCTGGCTCGGGACCTTGTTGCCCGATGCCAGCTGGCTCTTGAGGTAGGCAAGGCCGCGGTCGCGATCGATGCTCATGACTTCGCCGGTGGATTTCATTTCCGGAGAAAGCGTGATATCGACACCCGGGAACTTGACAAAGGGGAACACGGCTTCCTTGACGCTCACGTAAGGCACGTGGACTTCTTCGGTGAAGCCGATCTGTTCGAGGGTTTCGCCGAGCATGCAGCGGCTGGCGTAGCTGGCGAGCGGAACGCCGATGGACTTGGAGACGAACGGCACAGTGCGCGATGCACGCGGGTTCACTTCGATCATGTAGAGTTCGCCATCCTTGACGGCGAGCTGCATGTTCATGAGGCCGCAGACGTGGAGTTCCTTCGCGAATTCCTTGGCGTAGGCGCGAACCTTGTCCTGGATTTCCTTGGAGAGAGTCATGGGCGGAATCACGCTTGCGGAGTCGCCGGAGTGGATGCCTGCGGGTTCCACGTGTTCCATGATGGCGCCCACCACGGTGTGCTTGCCGTCGCTGATGCAGTCCACGTCGAGTTCGGTGGCGTCTTCGAGGAAGCGGTCGATAAGAATCGGCTTGCCTTCACCAATGGCGGCGGCTTCTTCCACGAACTTGCGGAGGTACTTTTCCTTATAGACAATCACCATGCCGCGGCCGCCGAGAACGAAGCTCGGGCGCACGAGAACGGGGTAGCCGATTTTCTCGACGATGGCGAGGGCTTCTTCCACGTTGTGGGCGATGCCGCTTTCGGCCTGTTTGATGCCGACCTTGTCAACCAGCTGCTTGAAGAAGTCGCGGTCTTCGGCGAGGTCGATGTCTTCGGGGCTCGTGCCGACGACGTTTGCGTCGGCCTTCTTGAGGCGCATGGCGAGGTTCAGCGGAGTCTGGCCGCCGAATTGCACGATGACGCCTGAGCATTTTTCGCGTTCGTAAATGCCCATCACGTCTTCGAGCGTGAGCGGTTCAAAGTAGAGCTTGTCCGAAGTGTCGTAGTCGGTAGAAACAGTTTCGGGGTTAGAGTTCACCATGATGACTTCGTAGCCTTCGCGACGCAGCGTAAAGGCGGCGTGGCAGCAGCAGTAGTCGAATTCGATACCCTGACCGATTCTGTTCGGGCCGCCACCGAGCACCATGATTCTCTTCTTGTGACCATGACCCGGAATTTCGCGGACCGGTTCGGAATTTTCGGCGTAGCAGCTGTAGTAATATGGCGTGATGGCTTCGAATTCGCCGGCGCAGGTATCGACGGAGTAGTAACTCGGAATGAGACCGATTTGCTTACGCACCGCCATGACTTCTTCGGGAGTCTTGTGGAACAGGTAACCGATTTGGATATCGCTGTAGCCGAGTTCCTTGGCCTGGCGGAAGAGCGGCAGGTCTTTGGCGAGCGCTTCCAGCGAGCCTGCGGAAAGGATTTCGTCTTCGTAGAGGGCAAGTTCTTCGAGGTGGCGCAGGAAGTAGCGGTCGATTCGAGTGATGTCGTACAGCTTCTCGACGCCCCACTTGCGGCGCAGTGCTTCGTGCAGCACGAAGATGCGTTCGGCGCTCGGACGGGCGACTTCCTTGGCGAGCGTTTCGTCGTCGTAGGCGGCAAACTTTTCGCACTTGGCGCAGGCACCGAATCCGCCGAATCCCGTTTCGAGGGAGCGCAGCGCCTTCTGCATGGCCTGCTTGAAGTTCGTACCAATGGCCATCGCTTCGCCCACGGACTTCATCTGGGTGCCGAGCGTGGAATCGGCCTTCGGGAACTTTTCGAAGGTGAAGCGAGGAACCTTCACGACAACGTAGTCAAGGGCGGGTTCAAAGCAGCTCGGGGTCGTCTGCGTAATATCGTTGCGGAGTTCGTCGAGCGTGTAGCCCACGGCGAGCAGCGCTGCAATCTTTGCGATGGGGAAGCCCGTCGCCTTGGATGCGAGAGCAGAAGAACGGCTCACACGCGGGTTCATTTCGATGATGATGCGGCGGCCGGTCTTGGGTTCGATAGCCCACTGCACGTTGGATCCGCCGGTTTCCACGCCGATGGCTTCCATGACCTTCAGGGAGTCATCACGCATGGCCTGGTAAGCGCGGTCATCAAGGCTCTGGATCGGGGCGACCGTGATGGAGTCACCGGTATGAACGCCCATCGGGTCAAGGTTTTCGATGGAGCACACGATAACGGCATTGCCCTTCTTGTCGCGCATGACTTCCATCTCGAATTCTTTCCAGCCGAGGAGAGATTCTTCGATAAGCACTTCGTTGTTGAGTGAGGCGTCAAGGCCACGGTTCACGATGGTCTCGAATTCTTCTTCGTTGTGGGCGATACCGCCGCCGGTACCACCGAGGGTGAAGCCCGGACGGATGATGAGCGGCCAGCTTCCGATGGTGTGGGCGATAGCGGTCGCTTCGCTCATGGAGTGTGCGGAACCGGAGCGGGGGAGGTCAAGCCCGATCTTGAGCATGGCTTCCTTGAACAGGTGACGGTCTTCGGCGCGCTGGATAGATTCGGCCTTCGCACCGATGAGTTCCACCTGGTAGCGGTCCAAAATGCCGCGCTCATTCAGTTCCATGGCGAGGTTCAAAGCCGTCTGGCCACCGAGAGTCGGGAGCAGTGCATCGGGGCGTTCGCGACGGATGATTTCGTGCAGAATGTCGACGCTCAGCGGCTCGATGTAGGTGCGGTCGGCCATTTCGGGGTCGGTCATGATGGTGGCCGGGTTGGAGTTCACGAGCACCACTTCGTAGCCTTCGCGGCGCAGCACCTTGCAGGCCTGCACGCCGGAGTAGTCGAATTCGCAGCCCTGGCCAATCACGATCGGGCCGGAGCCAATGAGCATAATCTTCTTGATGTCGGTACGCTTAGGCATTCTTCTTGCCTCCATTCACATTCTTCTTGGATTTTTGTGCGAGTGCCGCCTTGACGAGGCCGCTGAACAGCGGGTGCGGCGCGGTGGGCCTACTCTTGAATTCCGGGTGGAACTGGCAGGCTTCAAAGTACGGGTGGTTCTTGATTTCCACCATTTCAACGAGCTTTCCGTCGGGAGAAGTACCGGCAATCTTGAGGCCGGCCTTTTCAAGTTCCTTGCGGAATTCGCTGTTGTAGTTGAATTCGTAGCGGTGACGGTGACGCTCGCTGATCTTTTCGCTCTTGTAGAGCTTCGCGGCGTTGGAATCCTTCATGAGCTTGCACGGGTAAGCGCCCAGGCGCATGGTGCCGCCCTTTTCGGTGACGTTCTTCTGTTCGTCCATCAGGTCGATGACCGGGTGGGCGGTGTTCTCGTCGAATTCCGTGGAGTTGGCGTCTTTCCAGCCGAGCACATCGCGGGCAAATTCAATCACGCAGCACTGCATGCCGAGGCAGATGCCGAGCAGCGGGACCTTGTGTTCGCGGGCATACTTGATGGCCACGCACTTGCCGTTCACGCCGCGGCTGCCGAAACCGCCCGGAATCAGGATGCCGTCGGCATTCTTGATCATGTTCGGGTTCTTCTCGAGTTCTTCGGCCTCAATGCATTCTACTTTCACCTTGGCATTGTGTTCCATGCCGGCGTGCTGCAGAGCTTCGTGCACGGACTTGTAGGCGTCGCGGATAGCGATGTACTTGCCCACAAGCGCGATGGTGCATTCGAACTTGGGTTGGGTAGCCTTCTTGACGAGCTTGTCCCATTCGGTGTGGATAATCGGGTGAACGCTCAGGCGGAGCTGTTCAAGCACGCGGAGGTCGAGTTCCTGCTTGGAAAGTTCACGCGGTACCGCGTAGACGGAATCCGTCACATCCTTTTCTTCAATCACGCATTCGGGCTTCACGTTGCAGAAGAGCGCCAACTTGTCGAGGTGATCCTGCGGAATCGTCATTTCGGTGCGGCACACCAGAATGTCCGGGAAAATACCGATGTTGCGGAGTTCTGCCACAGAGTGCTGGGAGGGCTTGGTCTTGAGTTCTCCAGCGGCCTTGAGGTAAGGCACCAAAACCAGGTGGATGAAGCAGGTGTTTTCTACGCCGACTTCAAAACGGAACTGTCTTGCGGCTTCGAGGAAGGGGAGTGATTCGATGTCGCCAGCCACGCCGCCGATTTCGCAGAGCACGATGTCGGCGCCGCTTTCGGCTGCCGAGCGGAAGGCGTCTTTGATTTCGTTGGTGATGTGCGGGATGACCTGCACTGTGCCGCCCAGGTACTTGCCTGCGCGTTCCTTGGAAAGCACGGAAGAGTAGATGCGGCCGGAAGTGTAGCTCGATGCCTTGGAGCAGTGTACGCCCGCGAAGCGTTCGTAGTGGCCCAAGTCAAGGTCGGTTTCATAACCGTCGTCGGTCACGAAAACTTCGCCGTGCTGGTAGGGGCTCATGGTGCCCGGGTCCACGTTCAGGTACGGGTCGAGCTTCTGCATGAACACGTTGTAGCCGCGGCTCTTGAGAAGCAGTGCGAGCGAAGCCGAGGTGATGCCCTTACCGAGAGAACTGACCACGCCGCCGGTAATGAAGATGTACTTGGTCTGCTTTTTTGTGGTTGCCTTAGCCATTTACGCCTCCCCGGCTTTGAAGTTTTCAATCATCTGTCTGAACTCGCCGAACAGGTAGTAAGAATCGTTCGGGCCCGGAGCGGATTCCGGGTGGTACTGCACGCTGAACGCGGGGAGCTCCTTGTGGCGAATGCCCTCGACGGTGTTGTCGTTCAGGTTGATGTGCGTGACTTCCACGTTCGTGGGGAGCGACGCTTCTTCAATAGCGTAGTTGTGGTTCTGGCTCGTGATTTCCACGGCGCCGGTCTTCAAATTCTTGACCGGATGGTTGCAGCCGTGATGGCCGAACTTGAGTTTGGAAACTTTCGCGCCGAGAGCAAGACCGAGCAACTGGTTGCCGAGGCAGATGCCCATCAGCGGAACCTTGCCCAAAAGCTGCTTGACGATTGCTGCCACTTGCGGGAGCGAGTTCGGGTCGGCAGGGCCGTTCGAGAGGAACACGCCGTCCGGCTTCTTCGCCATAATTTGTTCGTAGGTGGCGTTAATCGGAAGCACCGTCACCTTCATGTTTTGTGCGGCGAGATTCCTCAGGATGTTCGTCTTGATACCGAAATCGAGAGCGACAACGTTCAAGTCGCCTTCCGTGCTGAACTCGTAGCCATTCGGGTCGCTGACCTTGCTGGCGTAATCCTGGCCGTCGAGGCCTTCCCAGGCTTTTGCCTTTGCAATCGCATCGGCTTCGCTCATTTCGGTGCCGTCTACGTGGAGGTAGGCTTTCTGTGCGCCATGGTCACGCAGATGGATGGTGAGTGCACGAGTGTCTACGCCTGCGATGCCCGGCTTCTTGTGGGCGAGCATGTAGTCGTGCAGGCTCTCTTCGCCAATTTCCTTGCTCACGTCGTCCAGCGAGTTCACGACGATGCCGTTCAGGAACACGTCGCGGGATTCGGACTTCTCGAGGTTTGCCGCATAGGCTCCGACTTCGGCCGTGGTGAACACCACGAACTGTCCCGCGTAGGAGGGGTCCGTCAAAATCTGCTTGTAGCCCGCCATGCCGGTGTTGAACACCGCTTCGCCGACGGTATCGGTAGCCTGCCCGAAGGCGTAGCCCCTGAAGACGGTTCCATCCGCCAATGCCAGAAACGCCTTCTTCTCGCGTTTCGCTTTCCAGTTGAATCTATCTGTCATATATCGCTCGCTATTAATTGAAAATCCGAATAAAAATAAAGGCAAAAGCCAGAAGCTTTTGCCAAACGATTAAAAATGTTGAAAATGGGGGAAAGAATAATTTTGTGAAATCCGGGGAGAGTCGCCTGGTTCCGTTGCGAGATTGCTGCAACGGCTGCGCTCATGTGTGCCTCGATGGATTCCGATATTCTCATCGGGACCAAAATTTAATAATTGGAAAACTACCTGGTAAGAGGTAAAAAGCGAAAAATTTTGCCGTATTTTGGCTGAAAACATCAAATCTTTTACATTTTCTTTCCAAATTGAAATTTGTTTTACAAAAAATGTAAAATACGTTTTTGCTGATATTTCTTCTTACCTGGCGTTTATCAGACTCCGCGCATTTCGGGGTCCCAGACCACCTTGTGCAACTGTACCTGGAACCGGGCGCTGTTTTCTGTCATGGCTTTGCTCGAAAGCATCCATTCCACGATGCGTTCGTATCCGAGCGTTCCAAATACCGGTGAAATGTAGATGTGTGGCATCCCGTGTGTGGCTTTACTGGATTTGCCTGCGGAATCCTGTTCCTTGCGCAGTGAAAGTTGCTCGACGACTCTTTCAACTTCCTTGATGTCGTCCTCGCTGCCGACAACGAACTTGAGCACGTCGCCTTTGCCGAGCGATGCGATGTTGTCCATCTTCATCTTGCCCGACATACCGCTGCTTGCGCATTTCCAGTCCATGGTGTAGAACATGTTAGCATGGCTCCACTTGCAAGGGATTGTGCCGTTGGTTTCCACGTTGACTTCGAAACCTGCATCGCATAATTTCGCGAGCAGTTCTTCGACTCCTTCGTGAATTAACGGTTCTCCGCCGGTCAGGGTTACGCATTTCACGCCGGATTCGGAGCGGTATGCCTCTACCGCGTCCATTACCTGCGCTACATTCATTTGTGTGTAGTCGCCCCCTTCGACGGCGTACATGGAGTCGCAATAGCTACAACGCAGGTTGCATCCGTGAAGCCTTACGAAAACGGCTGCTTGGCCGGTACGTAGACCTTCGCCTTCGATGCTTTTAAAAATTTCGCAAACCTTCATGTTACACTTCGTACTCTACGATGTTGCCTTCGCTTTCCTGGATTTGCACCTTGTAGCAGTGCGGGACTTGCTCGCATATCCATCGGGCCATGTTCTCGGCCGTGGGATTCATGTCCATTATGTCGTTCAGGAACTGGTGATCGAGCCTGCTGTGGACCAACTCCTTGATGCGCGAGAAATCGACCACCATGCCGTTCTCGTCGAGTGTTTCGGATTGGCAGTAGACCGTGATAATCCAGTTGTGGCCGTGCAGGCCGCGGCACTTGCTTTCGTAGGGGAGCGTGAGCTTGTGCGCTCCCGATATTTCCATGCGCTTGATGACCCTGTACATGATTACGCTCCGTATTCCGTAGTATCCGTTATGCCCGCTTCGGCGAGTGCTGCCTTTCGTTCGATGCATGTGGCGCATTTGCCGCAATGGACTTGTCCGCCTTTATAGCAAGACCAGGTTTCTTTGTAATCGATGCCGAGCGATTTGCCCTTGCGCGCGATATCGGCTTTGGAAATGTTCGTGTAGGGGGCGTCAATCGTGATGTGCGCGTAGGTACCTGCAGAGATTGCTGCCGACATATTGTTCACGAATTCTTCGCGACAGTCAGGGTAGATGTCGTGATCGCCAAAGTGGTTTGCCATCATCACCTTCGTAAGGTCTCGGCTTTCGGCGAGCCCTGCCGCTACAGAAAGCATGATGCCGTTACGGAATGGGACCACGGTCGATTTCATGTTCTCGTTGGCGTAGCTCCCTTCTGGGATGGCGTCTGCGCCTTCGAGGAGCGACGACTTGAAATAGTCGTGCATGAACTTGAGTGGGATGGTGATGTGCGGGATTCCGAGCTTTTCGCAGTGTAACTTGGCAAAGGGAATTTCCTTGCCATTGTGGTTGCTGCCGTAATCAAAGGAAACGGCGAGCGCAATTTCATTGGCCCGCTCGTATAGAAGTGTGGTGCTGTCCATTCCACCGGACAGAACCAGCAGTGCGTTTTTCATAGGGCTCCTAGTTTTGTTTATAGTCAGGATGGATTTCGAACTGACTAGGAGCAAATATAGAATTTACAGTGCGAGAGTCAAGATTTCCTTGATTACCGTAGCGTCCAGTGGCAGATAATGCCCGACCTTGCCGTTGCGTGTAGCCCTTGCTGCCATCGCATCGAAATCCTTATCGCCAATATTGAGTTCCGAAAGCGTTGTCGCAAGTCCAAGTTTCTTGAAGAATGCCGCAAACTTTTCCGAAAGGATGTATGCCCGTTCTGTTTCGCTGTAGTTGAACGAATCTACCCCAAACACACGGCTCGCAAGGAGCGCAAGCCTCCAGGGCTTTTTCACCGCCATGTACTTTGTCCAAGCAACAGTCACAACAGCCATGCCTTCACCGTGTGTAATGTTATACTGCGCCGAAAGTTCGTGTTCAATTCGGTGAGAGCCCCAGTCCGCGCGACGCCCCGCATCCAGGAATCCGCCGTGAGCGACACTTGCAAGCCACTGGATTTCTCCACGGGCATTGACATCTTTCTGGTTGGCGATGAGCTTGTCCGCATTCACGAGCAGAGCTCTGATTGCTCCCTCAATCAAGTAGTCCGTTGTATCGGAATATTTCTCGTCCGAGAAATAACGTTCCAGCAAGTGCGAAAGCACATCCGCGATTCCCACGAAAGTCTGGTATGCCGGCAGGCCCACCGTGTATTTCGGGTTCATGATGGCGAACTTCGGAATGATCCGGTCATCTTCAAAACCGAGTTTCCATTCACCACTCGAAAGGATCGCCGCATTTGAAGTTTCGGAACCGCTCGATGCCGTTGTGGCGATGACGCCAATCGGCAATACCTGTTTCGCTGAAATTCCTTTTTCAAAGAAATCCCACACGTCTCCTTCGTAAGGTATTCCGAGCGCCACCGCCTTCGCGGTATCTATGGAACTTCCCCCTCCTACGGCCAGGACAAAATCTACCCCGTTTTCTTTGCCCTGCTTCACAAGTTCACGCACAAGGTCAATGGATGGGTTCGGAACGACGTTCCCGTTTTCGGAAAAACGTATTCCGAGTTCAGCAACGGCCTCCTTGATGACATCGTAAATGCCGAGCGTCTTGATAAAGTCACCGCTATAAACGAGCTGGAGCGACTTTACGCCGTATGTGGCCAAAAGTGATTTCAGTTTCTGTTCACTGTGTTCGCCAAAAACAATCTTCGCCGGGTTGTAATATTCAAAATCTATCATTGTATTCTCCGTACAAAAAAAGATCCGTTCCGACGTTCGTTTCCTAATGGTGAAAACGCCGTCGGAACTGGATACTTAACGCAACCAATTAAATTGCTGCAAAGCCGTTTTCAAGGTCGGCAATGATGTCTTCGTAATGTTCCGTACCGATAGACACGCGGATCGTTGCCGGAGTGATTCCGGCTGCAGCCAATTCTTCCGGAGTGAGTTCCGAGTGCGTGGTGGTGTACGGATGGATTACGAGGCTCTTCACGTCGGCGACGTTAGCCAGCAGGCTGAAGATTTTCAGGTTGTCAATGAACTTGAAGGCTTCTTCCTGACCGCCCTTGATGTCGAACGTGAAGATGGAACCGCCACCATTCGGGAAGTACTTCTGGTAAAGCTTGTGGTCCGGATGGTTTTCGAAGCTCGGGTGGCTCACGCGGGTAACCTTCGGGTGCTTGGAAAGGAATTCCAGAACCTTCTTGGTGTTTTCCACATGGCGATCGAGGCGGAGCGAAAGCGTTTCGACACCCTGCAACAGCAGGAATGCGTTGAACGGGGAAATGGCAGCACCTTCGTCTCGGAGGAGAATCGTACGCACGTAGATGGCGTAGGCAGCAGCGCCGGCGGCCACAAACGGGAAACCGTAGCTCGGGTTCTTTTCGGTGAACTGCGGGAACTTGCCGCTCTTGGTCCAGTCGAACTTGCCGCTATCCACAATCACGCCGCCGAGAGTCGTACCGTGACCTCCGATGAACTTGGTGGCAGAATGCACCACGATATCGGCACCGTGTTCAATCGGGCGAATCAGATACGGAGTACCGAAGGTGTTGTCGATCACCAGAGGAATCTTGTTCTTGTGAGCGATTTCGGCGATAGCGTCGATATCCGGAATGTCGGAATGCGGGTTGCCGAGAGTTTCAATAAAGATGAGCTTCGTGTTTTCCTTGACGGCGGCTTCGACGCTCTTGAGATCGTGAGTGTCGACGAAGGTCGATTCGATACCGAAGTCACGGAGCGTGTGCTGCAACAGGTTGAAAGTACCACCGTAAACCGTGCGCTGGACAACCACGTGGTCACCACTGCGGGCAAGAGCCGTAACAGCGTAAGTAATGGCAGCGGCACCAGAGGCGACAGCGAGAGCGGCAACGCCACCTTCGAGGGCGGCAATACGTTCTTCGAGAACACCCTGAGTGGAGTTGTTGATACGGCCGTAAACATTACCACCGGCCTTCAGGGCAAAGCGGTCTGCAGCATCCTGGGAGTTGTGGAAAACGTAAGAGGTGGTCTGGTAAATAGGAACCGCGCGGGAATCGGTTGCGGGGTCTGCCTGTTCCTGGCCAACATGGAGCTGAAGAGTTTCAAAATGGAGCTTGTTCTGAGTTGTCATGATTAAAATTCCTTTTAGGTTGTAGCGAGCAACCGGGTCTAAAGAGACCCGTGCTCGCGATAATTGGTTTTTGGAGATATCCTTAGGCTTATTTTTTCTAACCTGCAAAGCCCTAAGGATAAAGGCTTCCGGTTAGTTTGTTTTCAGAATGCCTCTCGGCATTCGACAGTCACTTATCATAGGCGCTCCTTCGAATGCTTAGGAATCACAAACCATTTTGTTTTCCCTATCAATCTTGTAGGCTTTAAGATAGAATAAGATTTTGCCCCTGTCAAGCCATAAATGGATACTATTTAACTATTGATTGTTATAACTTTCGGTTATAACGATATTGTCCTTGGTAAGTATTCTTTTAATTTTCCTTCGTCACTGCGATTTCTTTGATGCACTTCTCAAAGTCATCGAGTTCCTTCGTGTTCACGATAGTTCCTCTAATGACAAGTGAGTCTTGAAAGTCTCTTTCGGCAATGTAATCTTGCATGCCTTCTGTAGTCAGGTCCCTGCAATTTTCTTCCGTTGCGTTTGTCTGCCGCTCTTCGTATGAACATTCTTTTTCGTCCGATTTGACACTGATTGCGACCCTGTAGTCCAAGGAATCACGCTCGATATCCGTGATATTGACATCATATATCTTTCCACCCAACTTAAACTTCTTCGTTCTTTTCGTTTGTTCTAGAACTTCAATGTTGTGATCTTTTTCTACAGCCTTTATGTAGGACTCTTGTTCGGGAGAAAACAGGGGGCCGAGCGTTCCGATGGTGAAGGTGGCATAATCGTTTTCAAGTGCTGCATAAAGATTGAGCAGGTATGCCGAATTCATGTAGTCGTTGTATTTGAAATAGGCAGATTTATATACCAGTTTTTCCTGAAAATCATTTTCGGAAATTATCAAAACAATTTCATCGTATTGTTCCCTAAAATCGCGGTCCTCTTTGGATTCACAACTTATTTTATCTTGATTTTTGTTACAATCGATATTTTTCCACTCACCATAAATTTTATCGGTAGAACCACCAATGTAGTAATGTGGATTGTCCGTGTTGGCGAAGAAGAAAATGACTAGCGTATCACCATGAATCTCGTAAGTCGTCATGTCAAAACTCTGATCTTCATCATAATAGACTTTTCCCCAATTGAAAGTGCCTTGATGCAAAATGCAATATTCTTTGGTATGAGCTTTTTGGTTTACGATGATGCGGTGGTTTTCTTTGTCTATAGACACATGTTGGTACTCTGTAGTTTCGGAATATTCCGACAAGCTAGTGCTGCTGTCGCCAGAGCAGGCGAAAAAGAGCAAAGCCGAAGCTAACAAATAAAAAAAACGATTCAAGGTATTCTTCCTTTTTACAAGAAATATAGACAAATTGTACATCATAAAAAAGACTCCACCAGTTTGGTGGAGCCCTGAAGGTATATGAAAAAATGTCAACAAACGAAGTTTACTCGTACAATCCCTTGCTGAAGTAGCGGTCACCGCGGTCGGGGGCTACGAACACGATGTTTCCGCGAGCGCCTGAGGCGATGAGCTTCTTGGCTGCGGCAAATGCTGCGCCCGACGAGGAACCTGCAAAGATTCCTTCTTTCTGGGCGAGTTCACGGGAACCGGTAAAGGCATCGTCATCATTGATTTTGACGACTTGATCCACGAGCGACATGTCCATGGTGTCGGCGATAAAATCATTGCCGATTCCTTCGATGTTGTAGTCACCGTGTTCGCCGCCGCCCATGGTAGAGCCGATGGGGTCTGCCAGCACGCCCTGAATTTTCGGGTTACGTTCCTTGAGCGCCTTCAAAATGCCGCTGTAGGTACCGCCGCTCCCTGCGCCAGCCACCACGTAATCCACATGCCCGTCGAGATCGTCATAGATTTCGGGGCCGGTGGTTTCGTAATGGGCAAGCGGGTTGGCCATGTTGTGGAATTGCCTGAGCGAAATGGAATCCGGAATCTGCTTCAGGAGTTCCTCGGCCTTCTTTTCGGCACCGAGCATTCCCTCTTCGCGCGGGGTGTTGATGAGCTCCGCCCCGAGTGCGCGCAAGAGCGTCTGTTTTTCTTGCGAGAACTTGGTGGGCACCACGAATATCACGCGCACACCGCGGTTGAGCGCCGCGAATGCGATTCCGAGGCCGGTGTTGCCCGCGGTCGCCTCGATGATGGTTCCGCCCGGCTTGAGCGTTCCCTTCGCAAGCGCATCGTTCACCATGTAGAGGCCGGTACGGTCCTTCACGCTGCCCGAAGGGTTCCAAAGTTCAAGTTTCACAAACAGGTTCACGCCTTCAGGCACACCGACGTGCGTGAGCTTTACAAGCGGAGTCTTCCCGATCAGGGACTGCATTGATTCATAATATTTCATAAAAAACCTCTTTTTATGCTTTCGCTGCGTTAATGCCGGCGTTCAAATCCAGGATGATGTCATCCACCTTCTCGATGCCCACGGACAAGCGAATCAGCCCGTCGGTAATACCCACCTTCTCGCGGATTTCCTTCGGGATGGAAGCATGGGTCATCGTGGCCGGATGGCATACAAGGCTTTCAACGCCGCCTAAACTTTCGGCAAGCGAAATCAACTTGAGGCCCTTGAAGAACTTCTTGATGTCATAACCTTCGTACAGTTCGAACGAAATCATCGCACCGCCGTTCTTGGCCTGCTTCTTGTTGATTTCGTAACCTTGTGCAGTCGGAAGGCCAGGATAGTAAACGTGTTTTACAGCTTCGTGCTGTTCCAAGTAACGAGCGATGCGGTCTGCATTTTCGGTATGGCGGTCGAGGCGCACACCAAGCGTCTTGATGCCGCGAATCAGGAGGAACGAATCAAAGGGGCCGAGCACCGCGCCCACGGCATTCTGCGTGAAGGCAAGGCGTTCCGCAATTTCCTTGTTGTTCGTTACCGCAAGGCCCGCCACCAAATCGCTATGGCCGCCCAGATACTTTGTCGCGCTATGCACCACGATATCGGCACCGAGTTCCAGCGGGCGCTGCAAATAAGGGGTCATGAAGGTGTTGTCGACAATCGTCAGAATTCCATGCTTTTTCGCTATCGCCGCAACGCCAGCCAAGTCCGTCACGGTCAGGAGCGGGTTCGCCGGGCTTTCTACAAAGAATGCCTTCACATCGGGAGTCACTTTGGTATCGAGCGTCGCCAAGTCGGTGGTATCTTCGATAGAATAAGTGATTCCGAGATTCTTGAATACTTTATCCAAAACACGGAAGGTGCCGCCGTACACATTGCTCGAGATAATTATCTTGTCGCCCTTGTTAAAAAGCGCAAGCACAGTGGAGGTGGCCGCCATGCCGCTACCGAAAGCAAAGCCCGCAACGCCGCCTTCGAGGTCTGCAATCAATGCTTCGAGCGCCGCACGCGTGGGGTTCCCTGTGCGGGAATATTCCCAACCGGTATTTTCGCCGAGACCCGCCTGCTTGTAGGTGGAAGTCTGGTAGATGGGCACATTGACAGCACCCGTTACGCTATCGCCATCGATGCCGCCGTGAATGAGTTTTGTTTCGATATACTTTGAAGTTGACATTTTAAATCCTTTGGCGCCTTGTGTTGCCGCGCCGCGCATTGATGAAAGTTTGAATAAAAAATTCCCGCTCAAATGATTGAGCGGGAACTTGCTTAGAGCTTAGTTAAACCAATAGCCTAAAAACTAGTCGCCCGCCCGACATCGACAACAACACTTGTTAGCGAAATACACAGTCATATTTATTTCTTATTAATTTTGTAGGGATTAATATAAAAATAAACTATCTCTCCGTCAACCGATTTTGGGGGTATTCGGTTATACTATTTTTTTCTATCCAACTATATTTTTTTGTTATAACGATTGAACAAAAAAATTCCCATAGGCATTCACCTACGGGAATTTGCAGTAATGAGGTGTATTAATTAAAAGGATGTTTTAGTTTTCGCTGCGGAGCTTCTTCGCGGCGGCCACGAGGTTCTTGAGGCTTGCCGTCGTTTCTGTTTCGCCACGGGTCTTGAGGCCGCAATCGGGGTTCACCCACACATTCTGCTGCGGAACCTTCGCAATGATCTTGTGGAGTGCATCGACGATTTCTTGTTCCGAGGGCACGCGCGGAGAGTGAATATCGTACACGCCCGGGCCCACCTGCGTTTCGAACTTGGCTTCGTTCAGAGCGTCAAGCAGCTTGAGGTCGGAACGGCTTGCTTCGAACGTAATCACGTCGGCATCCATGTTGTCGATATCGCGTACGATGTCGTTGAATTCGCTGTAGCACATGTGCGTGTGGATCTGCGTTTCTGGCTTGACCTTGGCGTGCACCAGGCGGAATGCCGGAATAGCCCAGTCGAGGTATTCCTTGTGCCAATCGCTCTTGCGGAGCGGCAGCTTTTCGCGAAGAGCGGCTTCGTCAATCTGGATAATGCGAATGCCGTTCTTTTCGAGGTCAAGGACTTCGTCGCGGATAGCGAAGCCGATTTCCTGTGCCTGCACCTTCAGCGAAACGTCTTCGCGCGGGAACGACCAGTTGAGAATCGTCACTGGGCCCGTAAGCATGCCCTTCACCGGCTTCTTGGTGCAGCTCTGAGCATATACAGACCATTCAACGGTAATCGGAGCGCTGCGGCTCACGTCGCCCCAAACTACAGGCGGCTTCACGCAACGGGTGCCATAGCTCTGCACCCAGGCGTTCTGCGTAAAAATAAAGCCGTCAATCTTCGTGCCGAAATATTCCACCATATCGTTGCGTTCGAATTCGCCATGCACAATCACATCGAGGCCAATTTCTTCTTGCAACTTGATGCATTCGGCAATCTTCTTGCGGTTGAATTCCACGTACTGTTCCTTGGAAATTTCACCCTTGCGGAAAGCGGCGCGGTTTGCGCGAACTTCGGCAGTCTGCGGGAAGGAACCGATTGTGGTCGTGGGGAATGCGGGCAACTTGAATTCAGCCTTCTGCACTTCGCGGCGTTCGAGGCGGCTCGGTTTGCGTTCAAAATCAGCAGCCGTGAGTGCAGCCAGTTCAGCCTGCACCTTGGCGTTTGCTTGCACACGCGGAGTTGCAAACAAGACCTTGTTCTTTTCGAGAGCGGCAGCGTCGCCACTGGCGATTTCGGCCAACTCAACGAGCTTTTCTTCGGCGAAGGCAAAGTGCTTGAGGATGTCGGCAGAGAGTTTCTGTTCGGCAGCGACCGTGTACGGCACATGCAACAGCGAGCAAGAAGTTCCGACAACCACATTTTCGGCACCGACTGCACTCACGATTTCGGCGAGCAGCGCATTCTTCTGCGCATAATCGGCACGCCAGATGTTCTTGCCGTTCACGACACCGGCGAGCAAGAGCGTGTTCTTCGGGAAACCAGACTTGACCAGTTCCAGCGACTTGAGACCTTCGACAAAATCAAGGCCGATGGAATCGAAACCGAGAGCGGCCACATCCTGGTACACATCGCGGATATCGCCAAAGTAAGTCTGCAAGGCAATCTTGAGGCCCGCAGCACGCACCTTCTTGACAAGTTCCACATAGATGGACTTGAAGAGTTGCTTTTCTTCGGCGGTCACGTCGAACACCAAAGCGGGTTCGGCGAAGCTAATCCACTTGGCACCCGCAACGGCGAGTTGGTCGGCGAGCTTTGCATAAGCGTCGATTGCAGCGGCAACAAAGTCCTGAGCCTTCTTTTGACCGTTGTAACGTGCGAGACGGAGGAACGTGTAAGCGCCGATTACCGTCGGAATGGATTCTATTCCGGCCGATTTGGCTTCGTTGAACTCTTCAACAGGCTTCTTGCCAACGAGTTTGAGTTCGGTGGCATCGTCAATTTCCGGGACAATGTAGTGGTAGTTGGTGTTGAACCACTTCTTCATCGGGAGGGCCTTCACGTCGCCCTTTTCGCCCTGGTAGCCGTGAGCGGCGGCGAAATACTTTTCGAGCGTGCTCAAGTTCAGGCTCTTGTAACGTTCCGGCACCACGTTGAACAGGAATGCGGTATCGAGAACATTATCGTAGAACGAGAAGTCGTTCGAAGGAATGAAGTCGATACCGGCGGCCTTCTGCTTCTGCCAACCGTACAGACGGATTTCGGCGGCGACCTTCTGGAGTTCCGCTTCAGAGATTTCGCCCTTAAAGAACTTTTCACTTGCAAACTTGAGTTCACGAGCCTTACCGATACGCGGGAAACCAATTACAGATGTTTTTTTATTGCTCATAGTGTATTACCTACCTTTTTTACATGTTTTTCTTGTACGCCGCCAAATATATATCCATTTTCATCATCGGTAAAATACTATTTTTTACGCGTTCACCATAGATAAAAACTATGGAGAGACCAAACCCCAAACCGACAAACCTCATCGCTCATACCTCAAAGCACCGAAGGTGCGACCTCATACCTCTATATGACCCTACAACAACTTAAATACGCCATCGCCATCGCTGACACGCGCAATATCACCGAAGCATCTAAGCGCGTTTTCATCTCGCAACCAAGCCTCACCGCGGCCATCCACGAGCTCGAAGAAGAAATGGGCGTCACCATTTTCAACCGCTCCAATAAAGGCGTCACGATTACTAACGAGGGTGACGAATTCCTTTCTTACGCTAGGCAGGTCTTGGAACAGGCCTCGCTTTTGGAAGACCGCTACAAAGGCGGTAAGGGCGGCAACACCATCTTCTCCGTGAGTTGTCAGCACTACTCTTTTGCGGTCAACGCATTCGTCGATGTCATCCGTAAATTCGGCGGCCCGAGCTACGATTTTACGCTCCGGGAGACCCAAACAAACGAAATTATTGACGATATTGCCAAGCTAAAAAGCGAAATTGGCGTGCTTTATTTGAGTGATAAGAACGAAAAAGTCATCAAAAAACTCATACAAAAGAACAATTTGGTCTTTGAACCGCTCTTTGCGACCCCTTTGCATGTGTTTATGTCGTCTAAAAATCCGCTTGCGAAGAAAGAAAAAATCACGCTGGAAGACTTAAAACCGTATCCGTACCTAACCTACGAACAGGGCGATTTCAACTCGTTCTACTTTGCCGAAGAACCCCTCACCGCCATCGATTTCGATTGCCCGCGCAACATCAAGGTCCGCGACCGCGCCACGCTTTTCAACCTGCTCATCGGCTTGGACGGCTACACCATCTGTTCGGGCGTTATCAGCCACAAACTCAATGGCCGGAACATTATTGCAAAACAACTTGATGTACACGACAAGATGACCATCGGTTACGTAATGCGAAAAGGCGTAACGCCATCGCGCTACGCCAAAGCTTATATCGCCGCCTTAATGCGACATTGTAGATAGGTGATTATAGACTGCGCTCAAATTCCGCGAGGAACTTGCGGCCCTGCTCCCATTCGCCGAGGTTGGAATCCGAATTGATGTGGCCGAGGGCGCCCGCATTGAACAGCTTGGCCCCCCAGGACTTCGCAAAGAATTCCGCACGCGCAAATGTCATGTACGGGTCGTTCTCGCTACCCACGATGCACGAAGGCACCGGCAGCTTGCCCGTAGGCATCGGTGCAAAGTTGCTAATGGATTCTACCACATCGGTATCGGCGGGCGCCACCAGAAATACGCCCTTGATATTTGCCGGAAGTTCGCGCCGTTCCTGCGCACGCAATAACCAGAACACCGTTGTCACGCTGCCCAGGCTGTGCGAGACGAGGATAGTGTCGCCCTTCAACAGCCTGACGGTTTCGTCGAGAGTGGCAACCCATTCTTCTTTTTGAGGCTTGTCCCAGCAACGCTGGTAGACACGCGATGCGTTGGGCAAACTCTTCGCCCAAAAACTCTGCCAGTGGCTCGGGCCGGAATTGTTCAAACCAGGGACTATCAAATAGTTCATGTTGGACCCCCTTTTTCACGTGTGAAAAATAAAAAAAAGGCGCTCCCGATAAAGGACTACGAATCTCTCGGGAACGCCAGCTTGTACGGAGAGTACAAACTTACTTGATGTCTTTTCTCCAGGTGGCGGGCTTGAATTCGCCAACAATGGGGAGAAGACGTTGGTCCACATCGATTTTCAGTACCGAGTTGAAGTTGTTCGTCGCGATCATCTGTGCTGCAAAGCCCACGATGGCAACAATCTCGGAATCGTTGTAGAACTTGCGCAGTTCCTCGAAGTAGGAGTCCGGAACGGCGGTGGGGTCCTTCACGATTTGCCTTGCAAGCTTCACGAGGATTTCCTCGTTCTTCTCGTATTCAAAACCATTCGGGTCGATACCGAGAGCCTTCAGGTCGCTGATGAAGAACAGCGAGCAGAGCTGGCAGCTGTTGGTCGTAGAAATGGCGTGGGCATAGACAGTGGCGGCGCGTTGTCCGATGATTTCCACAAGGCGTCCCCAGCTGGTGTACCAGCCCATGAAGGCATCAAACGTTGCATAGTCCTGCAGCAGCGCGCGCTTCATGTTGGTGATTTTGCCCGTAGAGATAAGCTTTTCATAGGCTTCCTTTGCCTTGCCTTGAGCTTCGTCAACTGATTCAATAAATTTTACTCTTGCCATATTATGTACTCTCCTTTGGTGCGTCTGCACCTTTTTAATGCGCAAAATATAGAAGCGGGTTTTGCTATTGTCCAATATTTTAATTTTATGCGGAGTTATTGATTTTTTTTATAGGCAACACGATTGAGCGTGTGTTTGAAACAAAAAAAATACCCTCGGATTTCTCCGAAGGTATTGCATTTATGAGGTTCAGCTTGGAGTACTAATAGATGAAGAGCATCTCGCGATACTTCGGCAGAGGCCACTTCTCGTCGGGGACGATGCTTTCGATCTTGTCCACAATGATGCGGAGATTTGCCATAGCGTCGAGGATTGCTTCGTGCTTGTCGCCGAGAGCGGCTTCCATCTTGGCGATGGCTTCTTCGAGGCCCTTGAGCTTTTCGCCAAGTTCACGAGCATAGCCGTCCACAGCGTAGAATCCCTGGGTCTTGGCCATTTCGTTTGTCTTGAGCGCATTGCCGTAAGCGCAGAGCACCTGCGGGAGAACCACGTTCTTCGCGATGTCGAAAGCGATCTTGCCTTCGATATGGATTTTCTTGTGGTAATCTTCCATGTTCACTTCGTAGCGGGAATCGAGTTCGCGCTTGTTGAACACGCCGTACTTTTCGAACAGGGCCACATTTTCCTTCTTGGTGAGAGCCTGGAGGGCTTCCATGGTGGTGCGGATGTTCGGGAGACCGCGCTTGGCTGCTTCTTCCACCCATTCGTCGGTGTAGCCGTTGCCGTTGAAGATAACCTTCTTGTGTTCCTTCACGATTTTCTGCAACAGGTTCTGCAGTTCTTCGTGGAACTTGTCGGCCGGGACGTTCTGCATCTTGTCGGCGATGAGGTCGAAGGCTTCGGCCACAATCGTGTTGAGGATGACGTTCGGTTCGGAGCAGCTCTGGCTAGAACCCGGAGCGCGGAATTCAAACTTGTTGCCGGTGAAGGCAAACGGAGATGTTCTGTTACGGTCGGTAGCGTCGCGCGGGAGCGGCGGTAGCGTATCGGAACCGAGCTTGAGTGCACCGGCCTGCTTGCTGGACTTCGGATCGCCCTTTTCGAGCTGGTCGATGACGTCGGCAAGCTGGTCGCCGAGGTACATGGAGATGATTGCCGGAGGAGCTTCGTTGGCACCAAGGCGGTGATCGTTACCGGCGCTAGCGACAGCCATGCGGAGCAAGTCGGCGTGGGTGTCGACAGCGTAAATTACGGCGCAGAGCGCGGTGAGGAAGATGGCGTTCTGGTGCGGGTCCTTGCCCGGGTTCAAAAGGTTTGTCTTGCCGTAGTTCACGGACCAGTTGTTGTGCTTACCGGAACCGTTGATGCCGGCAAACGGCTTTTCGTGTAGCAGACAGACGAGGCCGTGGCGGTCGGCGACTTGGCGGAGCACTTCCATAATCTGCATGTTGTGGTCGCAAGCGAGGTTCACTTCCTCGAACATCGGTGCGAGTTCAAACTGGGCCGGAGCGACTTCGTTGTGGCGGGTCTTGGCCGGAATGCCGAGCTTCCAGAGTTCCTTTTCCACATCGTTCATGAAGTTCAAAATGCGTGCCGGAATGCTACCGAAGTAGTGGTCTTCCATCTGCTGGTGCTTTGCCGGAGCGGCACCGAACAGTGTGCGGCCAGCCTGGTACAGGTCGGGGCGCTGCAGGTAGAAGCGCTTGTCGATCAGGAAGTATTCCTGTTCGGCACCGAGAGTGACGGTGACCTTCTGCGCGGCGACGCCGAAGAGGCCCATGAGGCGGTCGGCGGACTTCTGCAAGGCCTGAATGGAACGGAGCAGCGGAGTCTTCTTGTCGAGCGCTTCGCCAGTGTAGCTACAGAAAGCGGTCGGGATGCAAAGCGTGGCGCCGTTGCCGTGACGCTTGATGAAGGCGGGGGAGGTCGGGTCCCAGGCGGTATAGCCACGGGCTTCGAAAGTAGAACGCAGACCGCCGCTCGGGAAACTGGAGGCGTCTGGTTCGCCGACGATGAGGTTCTTGCCGCTGAAGGCCAAGATGGCCTTGCCGTTTTCGGGTTCCAGGAAGGAGTCGTGCTTTTCGGCGGTGGAACCGGTAAGAGGCTGGAACCAGTGCGTAAAGTGTGTGGCACCGCGGTCGATGGCCCACTTTTTCATGGCATGGGCGACTTCGTTCGCGATACTTGCGTCAAGCGGTGCGCCTTCGTCGATGGTGGCAAAGAGTTTCTTGCAAATATCCTTCGGCAAGTAGGTGCGCATGGCCTCTGCGTTAAAGACATCCTCTCCGTAAAAGTCGAGGCTTGCGGGTGCTGCGGGCATCACGCCTTCGGCGGCTTCGCTCGCAATTTCCTTGATGGCTTTCAGCCTGTATTCATTGCTCATGGCAATCTCCTAGAGTTAGTTTTGTTTTCGGTGCCATGAGTGCAAAAAACGTGCCAAAGAATGCTGGGTTCCTCCGAAAGTCGCTTTTTCGAATAAAAAAGCAAAAAAGGAGTCTTTATGCTGAGATGGAATCTTCATGTAAAGGTTACGAAAAATGTAAAAATCAAATGAAATTTACATTTTGTGTAATTACTGGGGCTGGTCTGATGACTTGACAAAAAAAGATTATATTTCGGTTATATATAACGGCATGGATATCTCAGTGAAAAATGACCTTATGCGACGAATGATATTTTCCATATTATTCCTTTTCCTTGCGAACATGGCCGTAGCCGACTGCTGCGGTACAACTTCGAATGCTGACAAGAATAAATGGCAAAATATTGGAAAGGAAAAGATTGATATTAATGGAAAAATTGTTGAACTAGATGTGATAAAAAACGAGAACGCGATTGATTTTCGCACAGGCGAAAAAATCGTTGATTTTATAAAGCGTAACAAAGACAATTCAATTAATATTGATTCAATGCTTTTTTCTGATGGAACCTCTTATGTTGATGAAGCAGACTTTTCGATGGAGAATGTTTTTATACACAGAGAAAAATGGAGAACAGGACTTATTGTGTACTCTATTACAAAGAATCACAAAATTGTAGAAATGTTTGATGTTGGAAAAACGAACGACGAGTTATACAATTCGGATGGATCGTTAAAGTCTGAATATCGAGCGGTTCGTGGCGATACGGCCTTTTTTGATCTTGACTATGTTAATTCAATGAATGATGGTGTTGATGAAATCCAGGAATTTGAGAGAACTAAAGCGAAGAAGAACAAGTGAATAAATAATTTGTTTACAATTGATTTGTGCCAAAAACATCCGATAAAAGAGAAACAGCAAAGTCCACAACCAACAAATACAAGGGTATACCATCGGAGAGGATAAGGAGCGCCTATATGACGACAAGAAAGCATTACTTCCTACTTATAAAGAGATAAGGGGCGATACTGCTTTTTTTGATGCTGAAGGTTTTAATCAATGGGATGGCAGATTCGAGTTCATTAATTAAAAAACGACAAGCGCTGCGAAGATTACAAGAAATCCAAAAAGTATCCAAAAAGAAAATAGCGAGATATGATGCGACGATTGATATTTTCCATATTGCTCCTTTTTACGTCTTCTTTAATGGCAAGAGATGTTCTGCCGTCTTATGATTCGGAACGCGAAATGTTGCTAAGGTCAAATTACAAGTTCGAAGGAAAACGGAAAAGGATTTATGATAGCGCAAAGACTATAGAGTTTGAAATCTATTGTAGCAAGTGGTTCGAAACAACGTACCCTGGCGGTGAAATCGATTCTCTAAAAAGATGTCGCCTGATTGCTAAAGGAAATAAGTCTTCGATGGATTCTACTATACACAATCAGGGGGACTACCGATTATTAGAAACAATCTACGATGCAGAAGGACGTGAGTTCTATTCTCGTTTTGTTGAATGGTATTTAACGTCCATAAATCGGTATGAATCTGGGAGATTAGTATCTACAGAAGATTGGTGCGATACGATTAGTGCGCAGAAAAATCCGCTTTGTCGTTCGCTTTATGAAGAACGTGGTGTGAGCATAAAACCGGATAGTCTAGGTTTATTTTTGACAAACCAAATAAGGTATGTTTGGGATGAAAAAGGACGTTTGAAACAGAGAATCCTTTGGGAACTGGGCAATCCGTACGGATTGAACGGTACATATGAGTTCATCTACAAGAGCCCGTGCGATCCGGTTCAAGTCGTTCCTGAAGATCGCGAAATGGGTTGGGATGCGATGCAAAAGGGACGGTACGACGGCTCTTTCGGAAAAATTCCGGAGATGGGCGATCCTGAATATGCGTCTTTCGCAAAAGATCCATATCCATCATTGGTCTTAGACGGTCCCGGTCTTACGCCTTTCAATTCTGATGAATCCCAGAAAACTATTTTGGAACGGCAAATGAAACGCTGCGAAGATTACAAAAAATCCAAAAAGTAACCAAAAAGAAAATAGCGAGATATGATGCGACGATTGATATTTTCCATATTGCTCCTTTTTACGTCTTCTTTAATGGCAAGAGATGTTCTGCCGTCTTATGATTCGGAACGCGAAATGTTGCTAAGGTCAAATTACAAGTTCGAAGGAAAACGGACAAAAGTTTATGATGACACCGTTGTGCGAAATTTTGAAATCTATTGTGGAAACTGGTACGAAAGAACGAGCTTTAGCAATGAAATGGATTCTCTAAAAGAATGCAGTGGTATTTCGAAAGGGAATAGATTCTATGCAGAGATGAAAGTGTTTAAAAAGGGACCTAAACTTTTATTTGAAAAGGTATACAGCGTTGAGGGCCATCTTATCTACATCATATTTGTTGAAGGGGGACGTTATTCTATTGAACGGTATGAATCTGGGAGATTGCTATCTGAAGAAACCTGGTGCGATACGGTTTCTGGTCAAGGATTATGCCTTTTTGACGTCAATGTACGAAAAAACAGTATAAAACCGGACAGTCTAGGTCTATTTTTGACGGAGCAAAAAAGATATGTTTGGGATGAAAAAGGACGCTTGAAACAGAGAATTCTTTGGGAACTGGGCAATCCGTACGGATTGAACGGCACATATGAATTTATCTACAAGAGCCCATGCGATCCGGTACAAGTCGTTCCTGAAGATCGTGAGATGGGCTGGGATGCGATGCTAAAGGGACGATACGACGGCTCCTTCGGGAAAATTCCGGAAATGGGAGACCCTGAATATGAAAAATTTGCAAAAAATCCTTATGGATTTCCCTCATCGGGAATTGGTCCACATGACAAAACTCCTGAAGAGACCCTGCGCGACATCAGAGAACGGCAAAAGAAACGCTGCGAAGATTACCAGAAATCCCAGAAGAAAAAATAGCCGGGTTCTGCTTTCTAGAACCTTACTTTACAAATGTTGTAAAACTAGTGTTTGTCTTTTCAAAAAATGTAATTGAGTAATTTCGTTTTTGCGCTGAAATTTGCGTATTTTACATTTTATTTCCGATTTTCCATTTTTTGGAGCGGCTCGTTACTAATTGGCACGGATTTTGCATTCCTTGTTCGCAAAAATAAATGTCGCGCGTGGTTGCGCGAAACGAAGAAAGGAATTATATGCACGCTCAAGCTCTTTACGATCCGGCCAACGAACATGACGCCTGCGGTGTCGGCCTGGTCGCTAATATTAATAATGTTGCCTCGCACCAGATTGTGTTGCAGGGTATTACTGTTTTGAAGAGGCTCATGCACCGCGGTGCAGCAGGTGGAGACCCGGAAACCGGCGACGGTGCGGGTCTTTTGCTTTCTATGCCGCACAAGTTTTTCCGCAAAGTGAACCCGGAACTCCCGGAGCGCTATGGCGTGGCCATGTTCTTTGTGGACAATACGCTTGAGGCTACCGCTTTTGATGCAAAAATCAAGGAAATTGCCGCTGCCGAGGGCGTGAAGTTGCTGAACTTCCGCGAGGTGCCGGTGAATCCCGAGAAGATTGGCCATACGGCCCGCGAGACTTTGCCGCATATCCGCCAGGCATTCTTTGACGGTTCCGCTTTTGATTCCGACAGCGCGTTTGATATTAAACTCTATGTTGTTCGCCGCCTGCTGGAAAAGGCTTGCAAGGGCCTCTATGTTTGCAGCTGCAGCCGCCGTAGCATTGTGTACAAGGGCCTGCTTTTAGCAAGTCAGATTGAAGGCTTTTATAAGGATTTGAACGATCTCGATTTCGAAAGCCCGATTGCGCTTGTTCACCAGCGTTACTCCACGAACACATTCCCGACTTGGCCGCTCGCGCATCCGTTCCGTTACCTCGCTCACAACGGCGAAATCAATACGCTGCGCGGTAACCTCAATAGTCTGCGTGCCCGTGAGCCGCACATGAAGAGCGATATCATCGGTGATGATTTGCAGAAGCTTTTCCCGCTCGTTCCGGCGGGGCAGAGCGACTCGGCCAGCCTTGATAACATGTTTGAGCTCCTCGTCGCAGCGGGTCGTAGCCTCCCGCATGCGATGATGATGCTCATGCCTCAGGCTTGGGGCAAGAAGCACTACCTGGGCCGCGACGTGCGTGGGTTCTTCGAATACGAATCCATGCTCATGGAACCGTGGGACGGTCCGGCTGCCGTGGCGTTCAGCGATGGCGTGAATGCGGGTGCGATTCTCGACCGCAACGGCCTCCGTCCGGCACGTTACACTTTATGTAAAGACGGTCTCTTCGTGATGGCCTCGGAAACGGGCGTGCTTGATCTCCGCGACGACGAAGTGGAAGAAAAGGGCCGCCTGAAACCCGGTGAGATTATCTACCTCGACCTGGAAAATCACCGTATTCTGAAGAATGCGGAGATGAAGGCTCAGGTGGCTCGTAGCAAGCCTTACCGCCGCTGGGTTGCCGAGAACAAGATGAGCGTGCGCGGGCTCTTCAGTGAAATCAACCCGTCCGACGTTCCCGAAGATATTCTGGTGCAGCAGAAGCGCTTTGGTTATTCTGCCGAAGACCTCTCCATCATCTTGCAGCCGATGGCTAAGAACGGTGCCGAACCGATTGGCTCCATGGGTAACGATGCCGCGCTTGCAGTGCTTTCGGACAAGCCGCAGCCGCTGTTCAATTACTTCAAGCAGCTGTTCGCTCAGGTGACGAACCCGCCGATTGACCCAATCCGCGAAGAGCTCGTGATGAGCTTGACGACCTACATCGGTAACCACGGCAACATCCTCGAAGAAACTCCGGAGCAGGCGCATCTTATCAAGATTCCGCGCCCGATTGTGACCGAAGATGAAATCCGCCGCTTTGAAAACATTGGTGACAAGGCTTTCAAGGCGAAAGTGCTCAAGATGCAGTTCCCGTTGGGCGGTGACGGCTCGGTGCTGGAAGCTGCCTTGCAGAACTTGGCTGGCGATGCTGTGCGTGCCGTGAATGATGAATACGATATCATCGTGCTTTCGGACAAGAATATTGATTGGGGCTACGTGCCTATACCTTCGCTCCTTGCGACGGCTTGCGTGAATCGCGCCTTGGTAGAAGCAGGCGTGCGCCCCGAAATCGGTTTGATTGTTCAGTCCGGTGAAGTGCGCGAAGTGATGCACTTTGCGCTGTTGCTCGGTTATGGTGCAACGGTCATCAACCCGTATCTCGCATTCGAGAGCATTACCAACATGTGCCACAACGGCGACCTGGATGTGGACCCGGTGACGGCTGCTGCAAATTACGTGAAGGCTGTGGACAAGGGCCTCCTCAAAATCATGAGCAAGATGGGTATCTCCACGCTCCGCAGCTACCGCAGTGCACAGATTTTCGAAGCTGTGGGCTTGAACCACGAACTCATCGAGAAGTTCCTGCCGGGTACGGCAAGCCGTATCGAAGGTATCGGCCTCGAAGAGATTGCCCGCGAAGTGGGCGAGCGCCAGAAGATTGCATTTGCCGATGCAAGCAAGGTTTTGCAGTCGGGTGGCCAGTATGCATTCCGCAAGGAAGGCGAAAAGCACCTGTGGACTCCGCAGTCGCTTGCCGCATTCCGCCAGGCAGTGCAGGGTGGCGACTACGAAAAGTTCAAGGTCTACAGCAAGCTCATCAACGACCAGTCTGAACGTCAGGCGACTTTGCGTGGTCTTTTCAAGTTCAAGAAGGCGACCCCGATTGATATTAGCGAAGTTGAATCTCGCGAATCCATTATCCATCACTTTGTGGCGGGCGCTATGAGCCTTGGCTCTTTGAGCCCGGAAGCCCACGAGACGATTGCCATTGCAATGAACCGCATCGGCGCCATGAGCAACTGCGGTGAAGGTGGTGAAGACCCTGACCGCGATACTCCGGCACCGAACGGCGATATTCGTAGCTCTGCGATTCGCCAGGTTGCCTCGGGCCGCTTTGGCGTGACGATAGACTACCTGCGCCATGCGAAGGATTTGCAGATCAAGATGGCCCAGGGCGCAAAGCCCGGTGAAGGTGGCCAGCTGCCAGCCCATAAGGTAAACGAGTTCGTGGCGCGTATCCGTCACTCCATTCCGAACGTGTCGCTGATTTCTCCGCCTCCGCACCATGATATTTACTCCATCGAAGATTTGGCGCAGTTGATTTACGACCTGCGCAACGCCAACCCGAAGGCCCGTGTTTCTGTGAAGCTTGTGTCCGAAGTGGGTGTGGGTACGATTGCCGCGGGTGTTGCGAAGGCTCATGCCGACGTGGTGCTGATTTCCGGCCATGATGGCGGTACAGGTGCATCTCCGCTTACCTCTATCAAGCATGCCGGCCTCCCGTGGGAACTCGGTATTGCCGAAGCGGAACAGACACTTGTGCTCAACGACTTGCGCGGGCGCATCAAGCTCCAGGTCGATGGCCAACTTAAGACGGGCCGTGACGTGGTGGTGGCCGCCCTCCTCGGTGCCGAAGAATTCGGCTTTGCCACGAACCTTCTCGTAAGCCTTGGCTGCGTGATGGACCGCAAGTGCCATACGAACCAGTGCCCGATGGGTATCGCCACGCAGGATCCGGACTACCGCAAGCGTTTTGCGGGCAAGCCCGAATATGTGGAAAACTTCCTCTTCTTTATCGCCGACGAAGTCCGCGAAATCCTCGCAAGCCTTGGCCTCAAGAGCCTCTCCGAAGCCTGCGGCCGTAGCGACCTTTTGGAACGCGACGAGGCGATTGCCTTTTACAAGGCTCACAATCTCGACTTCTCCAAGATTTTTGAAACCGTGGGTGGCGGCATCAAGTCCTTCGACAAGAACTTCGTGAAGGAACCGCTTGAAAACTTCGACCGTCGTGAACTCCTGCCGTTCGTGGCCGATACACTCAAGAGCGGCAAGGCCGTGGAACTCTGCACGGTGGTACACAACGTCGACCGTACGGTGGGTACGGAACTTTCGGGCGAGGTGGACGAACACTTTGGCGTGAAGGGCCTCCCCGAAGACACCATCAAGATTCATTTGCAGGGTGTCGCTGGCCAGAGTTTCGGTGCCTTCCTTGCTCCGGGTATTACGCTCGACCTCGAAGGTGAAGCGAACGACTTTATGGGCAAGGGCCTCTCGGGCGGAAAGATTGTCGTGCGCCCGCCTAGCAATGCAAGTTTCAAGGCCGAAGACAACGTGATTGCAGGTAACGTCATCGGTTATGGCGGAACTTCGGGTAAGATCTTCATCAACGGTCTCGCTGGTGAACGCTTCGGTATCCGTAATTCGGGTATGCTCCTAGTTAGCGAAGGCGTGGGTGACCACGGTTGCGAATACATGACTGGCGGTAGGGTAGTGGTGCTCGGCCGCGTGGGCGTGAACTTCGCTGCAGGTATGACGGGTGGCTTTGCCTACGTGTACGACGAGACGGGTCACTTTGACCTGAGCTGCAACGTGGATTCTGCCGACCTTGAAAGCGTGCTTCCGGGTACGGAAAGCGAACGCGAACTGCTTGATATTATCAACCAGCATATTCAGGCAACCGGTAGTGAAAAGGGCAAGCGTATTCTAGATAACTGGAACAGCGAACGCCCGAAGTTCGTGAAGATATTCCCTGTTGATTACCGTAACGCTTTGGCAAAGAAGGGTTAAATGAAAGTAGACAGTAAACAGTAGACAGTAGACAGTAGACAGTGATAGTAAGGCGGCTTTGCCGCGATTATGAAACTTCCTACTTCCTACTTCTAACTTCCTACTAAACATTAAAATTTTAACTATAAAAGTTGAAGTCTATTATGCAGCAAACTAACCGAATCGCAGACATCTATCGCCCTGTTGAAGAGCGTGTCAAGGACAACAAAGAAGTCGAGCGCAAGCTTACCTCGATCGAGGTCATCAATCAGGCGGGCCGCTGCCATACATGCGGAATTCCGTTCTGCCATGGTGCGGGTTGCCCACTTGGAAATCTTATCCCCGAATTCAATGCGGCGATTTCTGTGGGGAATGCGGAACGCGCTTACGATATCATCAGTAAGACGGCGTTCTTCCCGGAATTTACGGGCCGTGTATGCCCCGCACTTTGCGAATCGGCTTGTACTGGCAACGTGCATAACGACCCGGTAATGGTGCGCCAAATCGAAAAATTTATCATTGAGACTGCGTTCGAGGAAGGTCGCGTAAAGCTCCCTGCTGCCGAACCGAACGGGAAGACTGCGGCTGTCATTGGCTCTGGTCCTTCGGGCCTGTTTGCTGCCGAGGCTTTGCGTCGCAAAGGTTATGCGGTTACGGTTTACGAAAAGCACGAGAAGGCTGGTGGCTTGCTGCGTTACGGCATCCCGAACTGGAAACTCGACAAGTCCATTATCGATCGTCGTATCGCGTTACTTGAAGCAGCTGGAATCAAATTTGTCTACAATACCGAAATCGGGAAAGACATTGCTGCGGAATACATCCACAAGAATTTTGACGAAGTGTTTCTCGCCATCGGTACGCCGAACGCCCGTGACCTGAAAATTCCGGGCCGCGAAGCCGAAGGAATTTTCTTGGCTCTCGACTTCTTGCATGGTGCCGAAATGCCGGGTGAAACTAACCCTGAAAAGTTCAGCGCGAAGGGTCGCAAGGTCTTGGTGATTGGCGGTGGCGATACGGGTAACGACTGCGTGGGCAAGGCTATCCGTGAAGGTTGCGAAAGCGTGCTCCAGGTGGAATTCATGCCCAAGCCTCCCGAGGAACGTTCTCCGTCTACGCCGTGGCCCGATTGGCCGTACATGCTGCGCACGAGCTATGCCCAGCACGAAGGCGGCGAGCGCCGTTGGAATGTTTCTTCTAAGCAGTTTATTGTGAAGGATGGTCGTGTGGCTGGCGTAGAAGCGGTTCGCGTGGAATGGGAAATGTCCCCGCAGGGTCGCCCGCTCAAACCGAACGAAGTCCCGAATTCTACCGAAGTCATCGATACCGACTTGGTGGTGCTCGCCATGGGATTCACTGGTGTGCCTGCCGAAGGCATCGTGAACGACTTGGGCTTGCAACTCACTCCGCGTACGGCGATTATCCCGGATCCGGCTCGACACATCTATGCGGTGGGCGACTGTGCGAATGGTGCCTCCCTCGTGGTGCGTGCCATGGCCGACGCAAAACGCGTGGTCGGAAGCATATAACATATATATAGGTAGGGGGTCATGAATGGGGAAAACGCAAAAAAAATGAACTTTTTTTACGCAACCCCTTGACAACCGGATTTTTGATAGATATTTTTGGGCCATGATGATTTACGCAACAAGTGCAACCCTTAACCGTCGTTGGTGGCGCGGACTCTGACATAGAGCCCGGTATTTGTAGCAAATCACCCAAGATTTTAAGCAAAGGCTTCCGGACTCACGGAGGCCTTCCTTTTTTGCTTAAAACGAAATCCTCCGGGACGAAAAAGCCTTTGCAGAACCCGAAACGAAAAGGCAAACGAATTTTTAAACCAGAGGATAACATGACAACCGCAACAAAGCACATTACGGAAAGTCCTAACTACGAACCCCGTACCGACAGCATTTACGTGGCGCTGCCCGGTGAACGTTACACCCCGTTTTCGCTCGGCAAGAAGCTTGGTGCGAAGGCCATCTTCGAATCGGCAAGCTTCTCGCACGGCCGTAGCCGCTACTCCACGCTAATGGTGGACGAAGGCTTCCGTCTGCGCCAGAACGAGAAGGACGTGAGCATCATCATCGACGGCAAGGAAAGCACGTTCCTCAAGGAAGGCGAGGGTGACATTCTTGACGCCCTCACGCTGATTTCTGCCGAAAACACGGTGCCGCCCAACCAGATTCCTATTCCTTCTTCGGGTGTGGGCTACCTCGGTTACGAATTCTGTGCCCGCTGCGATACGATTCGCCTCGCCCCGCAGGTAGACGAACTCAACATTCCCGAAGCTGAATTCCTGGTGGGTCACATCTACATCGTGTTCGACCACTTTACCGAAAAGCTTCACCTGTTCGCCCTGAATTACGAAGAACACCAGATTGATTTGAAGGCTGCCATCGAGCGCGTGAAGACCCGCCTTGCTGACCTCGACTTCAGCTACCTCGCCCCGGAACAGCAGTACGGCAAGGGCATCACGATGACCGACCTGGAACAGTCCCGCAAGGAATACACCGAAAAGGTCGAAGCATTGCAGAAGCATATCATCGCTGGCAACATCGTGCAGGCAGTGCCTTCCCGCCGCATCCAGTTTGCAAGCGATATCGAAGCGCTCGACATTTACCGCCGCCTCCGCACGGTGAACCCGTCTCCGTACATGTTCTTCCTCGATTACGGCACGCACCAGTTTATCGGTGCATCGCCGGAGAGTTTGGTACGCGTGCGTGATGGCATCGCGACGATTCACCCGATTGCAGGCACCCGCCGCCGCGGTAAGGACGACGTGGAAGACGAAGCCCTGATGAAGAACCTGAAGGGCGACCCGAAGGAACGCGCCGAACACCTGATGCTCGTGGACTTGGCCCGTAACGACCTCGGCCGCGTTTGCGAAGCCGGTACGGTGGAAACCACCAAGTACATGGAATGCGAAAAGTTCAGCCACGTGATTCACCTGGTCTCTGACGTGCAGGGCCGTGTGGCAAAGAACAAGAAGGCCATCGAAGTGCTGCGCTCCAGCTTCCCGGCAGGTACGGTGAGCGGCGCCCCGAAAATCAGCGCGATTGAAATCCTTTCTGGCCTCGAGAAGGTCAAGCGCCGCTTCTACGCCGGTGCGGTAGGCTACATGGAATCCGACGGAGACTTGGATTTCTGCATCGCCATCCGTTGCTGCCTCAAGCAGGGCAAGACCATCAGCCTGCAGGCCGGTGGTGGCATTGTCGCGGCCAGCAACGCCGACCGCGAATTTGAAGAAACGAACGAAAAGCTCGGAGCAATCAGAGCCGTACTGGAGGGGGAGAATTAGTAGACAGTAGGCAGTAGGAAGTAGACAGTAGGCGGTAGATATTAAACAATAACTTCCTACTTCCTACTTCTAACTTCCTACTGAGAACCGACACCTAACAACAACCCTGAACTAAAAATTTTAAAAAAGCGGATAAAAAAATGATTATCATTATCGATAACTACGACTCTTTTACTTACAACGTTTATCAGGCGTTGGCCAAGATTACCACTGAAGAAATCCGCGTGCTCCGTAGCCGCGAATGCACCGTCGCCGACATCGAAAAGCTCTCCCCGAGCCGTCTCATCGTGAGCCCGGGTCCGGGCCGCCCCGAAGATGCGGGCATCTCCGTCGAAGCCATCAAGCACTTCGCGGGCAAGCTCCCGATTCTCGGTGTTTGCCTCGGTCACCAGGCCATCGGTTACGCCTTCGGCGCCAAGATCGTGCAGGCCAAGTTCATCAAGCACGGCATCGCCGAAGAAATCGACCTCGACGGCAAGGGACTCTTCCGCACCATCGGCAAGAAGAACATCTTTACGCGTTACCACAGCCTCGTCATCGACGAAGCGACGCTCTCTCCGGATTTCGAAGTGACCGCGCGTGCTACCGACGGCGACATCATGGGTATTCGCCACAAGACGCTCCCGATTGAAGGCGTGCAGTTCCACCCGGAATCGATTGCCAGTGGCCGCGCCGACGAATTCTTCAAGGCTTTCCTCAACTACCGTCGCGAACCGCTCGACATTCGCGGAATCCTGAACACGCTTACTGCAGGCAAGGACCTGACCCGCGAAACCGCCGAAATGTTCATGGAAGACCTGACCGACGGTATCATGGATGAACGCCAGATGGCCGCAATCCTTACCGCGCTTTCTAGCAAGGGCCCTGTGACCGAAGAAATCGCGGGCTGCGCCAAGGTTTTGAGCAGCAAGAAGCGCAAGTTCCCGTACAGCGGTGACGAACTCACCGATATCGTGGGTACCGGTGGCGACGGCAAGGGTAGCTTCAACGTGAGCTCGCTCTCCGGTCTGATTGCCGCCAGCTGCGGCGCCAAGGTGGCCAAGCACGGCAACCGCGCTGTTTCCAGCAAGTCCGGTGCTGCCGACTTCTACACCGCAGCCGGCTTCAAGCTCGACATGACCCCGGAAAAAGCAGCCAGCGTCATCGACAAGACGAACTTCGTGTTCCTCATGGCTCCGGTCTACCACAGCGCCATGCGCTTTGCTGGCCCGGTTCGCGGTGCCCTCGGCGTGAAGACCATCATGAACCTGCTCGGCCCCCTTACGAACCCGGCCGAAGCCAAGTACCTCATGCTCGGTGTTTACAGCAAGTCGATTCTGGAACCCTTCACCAAGGCTGCAAAGGCCCTCGGTGCAAAGCGCGTGATGGTCGCCATCTCCGATGACGGCTACGACGAAATTTCTCCGTGTGTCCCGACGACCATTGCCGAAATTTTGGAAGATGGTGAATATCGCGAATACCGTATTGACCCGAAGGACTTCGGCGTCCCGGCCGTGGACCCCGAAGACCTCGCCGGCGGTACAGGCGTCGACAACTTCAACCTCGCTCTCGACGTGCTGAACGGCAAGGGCCGCCCGGGCATCAAGTACGCCTGCGCTCTGAACGCCGGTGCCGCCCTCTACATCAGCAAGAAGGCTGCAAGCATCAAGGAAGGCTTCGACAAGGCCATGAAGGCCATGGAAGACGGCTCCGTGCTGAAGAAGATCGAAGAAGTCAAGGCAGAAACCAACTCGTAATGGGAGATGCCCGCGCAAGCGGGCATGACAATCTACATGTCTGATATACTGCAAACAATCGTGGAGAAGCGTCGCGCCGACATTGAGCGGCTCGGTCTGAACTTTGGCATCGACATTCCGGAAAAGCGCCGTGTAGGCCACACGGAATTCCTCGGCAATGCGGGTGCGATTCTCGAAGTCAAGCGCGCATCGCCGTCGAAGGGCGATATCGCTCCGGACCTGGACCCGGTGGCTCTAGCGACGACTTATGCCGAAGCCCATGCGCAGGCGGTATCGGTGCTCACCGAGATGAACTACTTCAAGGGTTCTCTCCGCGACCTAATTGCAGTTGCAGACTTGATGGAAAGCCGCCGACAGCAGGGGCTACACGCCTGCGCCGTACTCCGCAAGGATTTCTTGCTGTACGAAGACGAAATCAACATCGCTTACCATTGCGGTGCCGATGCCGTCCTTTTGATTGCTCGCATCTTGGATGACGAGCAACTTGTGAAGATGGCTCGCCGTGTACAGAAGTTCGGGATCCAGGCGTTTGTCGAAGTCCGCGAAAAGGATGATTTCCGCAAGTTGCAAATAGTGACGGAAATCCTCGGCGATGCTGCTGCAAAGACGATTGTCGCAGGCGTAAACTCGCGCGACCTCGCCACGTTCCATACGGACCCGCTGGTGCCGGCATCGGTACGCAGCAAGCTCCCGGCGAAGGCTGTCTTCGAATCGGGCATCCTCACGCCGGCTGATGCCGACTATGCGCGCAGTCTCGGGTTTACGGGAATTTTGGTGGGGGAGGCCGTCGCGAAGAATCCTCCGTTGGCGAAAGAAGTGGTTGGCGCCTTTGAAGCGGGCTGCGAAAACGCGCGAGGCAAGTTCTGGAAAAAATTTGCGGAACGAAAAGTGCTGAAACACATTCACGCATCGTCTAACGTCACTTGTCATTGCGAGGAACAAAGTGACGAAGCAATCTTTGGCAAGAATCGTCCTTTGGTCAAAATCTGTGGCATCACGCGCGTCGAAGACGGCATGCTCGCCGCCGAACTCGGTGCCGATATGCTCGGGTTTGTATTCAGCACGACCAAGCGCCTTACGACCGAAACGTTTGTGCGCAGCTTTAAAGAGAGATTGCTTCGCCTTGCTCGCAATGACAATCAAAACGGTTGTCTCGCTTGTTCAATCCCGCTCCTCGTCGGTGTCATTACCGACCTGAATTCCGAAGAAGGCAAGATTGCTATCAAATTGGCTCAGGAAGGCGTCCTTGATGCCGTGCAGTTCCATGGAATCCCGACTCCCGTGCTGCCCAAGCAAGTTCCCGCGCAATCGAACCAAACATGTCATTGCGAGCACGAAGTGCGAAGCAATCTTTATCCGGATATTCCCTGCTATGCTGCCGTCCGCGTAGGCGAAGCTTCCGACTTTGAGCAAGTCGCCAGCCTCCGCAAGAACGGAGAACCGCGCATCTTGTTGGACGCCAAAGTCGAAGGCATTCCCGGTGGTACCGGCAAGACCATTCCCGAATCATTGCTGCGTGAAAAAGCAGGCGATTTGCCGCTCTGGCTTGCGGGCGGCATCACGCCCGAAAATGTGGGCGCGATTTGCGAAAAGTTCCATCCCGAACTCATCGACGTTTCCAGCGGTGTCGAAGACGCGCCTGGAATCAAGAACCATGAGAAAATGAGGGCGCTGTTTGCGGCACTTTAATCTAAATACCATTCCCATTCGAGTTCGTATTTATCAGCACGAGTATCAGATTGCTCAACCACCTCCTTATTTGGAAGTTGTCCAACATTGGATTTGCTGTAGCAATAGCCCGAAGAAATATCATCATCCAAAAGAGCATCCACATCAACAACCTTGGGGCACACCTTAATCGTAGATGTCAAAGCAGGGACTTCCGTCGTAAACGAAAGTTCCCCTTCCCATTCTCCCAAATCGTCATACTCAAACCATTTCTTGTTAATGGACTCTTTTGTCGAGAAGGTCGTCTTGCTTCCGCCTGGTTGTATAAAGTCTATTGTAAATGACACATTTGGATTACCATCGGCGTAGTTACAGTTTTTCTTACCTTTCCCTTCCAAAGAACAAACTGTTTGTCTGTAATACTTCAAAGTAAATTTCATCGTTTTTGATTTGGTCAAGTACTCAAATTCTGCAGTGGAACTACTTGATGGCTTTGTGGAGCTACTTGATTTTTTCATGCTCATCCAAGTATATTCCCCATTTACATATGAGCATGTATAATAGTCTGATTTTTCAGAAACATAAAGTTGTTCACTTATATTTGACTTTTCGCAAACACCAAGTTCAAATGTTGTTTTTACGCTTGTCCGTTGAACGCTAGAGCTGCTCTTTTGCTTACTGGAACTACTTTCTTGATAATCTATTTGCGGGGCACTGATAGTTTCGCTATCTTTTCCGCATGCTATAAGAATTATGAATGTAGAGATGAAAAGTCCTTTTAAAAGACTTGTGGCTTGTTTTGAATAGTGTTTCATGTCGTCTCCGTTTGTTGAATTTTTTCAATCGCGGAGCCCGTCTCGTCCAATGGCGTTTGCAAGGCACAAAAAAAAGTGTGGAATCGCAAGCGCCCATTGTAGTTGAGGTAACGACCAAGTAAACCTTAAGCAAAACAAACGCAAACGACCCACACCACGGGGTGTGAGTGCCTGCTCTTTTCTCTTGCCTAGAAATTTTTGGTCGTTTTTCAACTACAAGAATAAGAGCGAACTCTAAATTATGTAGTTGTAAATATATATTAATGCAAAAAGAAGAAAATGCGTTTTATTGCATTTAATGCGTAATTTGGACGTAATCGTAATATTTTTTTACAAAAATCTGTTTATAACCTATTGACAGACAACGAATTAGTATATATATTGCTTACCATAAAGATGAAATTGGCAATCCGCTTCGACGCTTGCGCAGCTTGCGATGAAGTTCTCGAAACGGGATTTTGGTTTTGCCAATTTCATCAAGTGTTTAACAGAAGGCTTTCGGAACTCTCGGAAGCCTTCAATTTTTTTGCCTTTTCTGAAGGCTACCCCTTGCCAGCAAAAAAAGACATTCCTAAATTATGCGCCATGAAGATGAATGAAGCAATCCGTTTCAACCGCTGGTGGTGGGGCTCTAGAACATAGAGTCCGGTTTTGCCGATTTCATCAAGTGTTTGCAAAAGGCTTTCGGACTCACCGAAGGCCTTTAATTTTTTACCCTCAACAAAGAATTTTAACCCCAATCCCTCCACTCAAAATGACTCTCGCAACTATAAACCCCACACCTCAAAGCGCCGCAGGCGCGACCTCACACCTCACAACCTCTGACAACGGTTTCTTTGACAAGTTCGGCGGCAAGTACGTTGCCGAAATCATCCGCCGCCCGCTCGACGACCTCGAAGCGGCATTCAACAAGTACATCCACGATCCGGAATTCCTCGAGGAGCTACGTATCATCCAGCGCGACTATATTGGCCGCGAAACTCCGCTGTACTTTGCCCCGACGGCGACCGAACTTCTGGGCGGCGCTCAGATTTACATCAAGCTTGAAGGCCTCGCCAACACGGGCGCCCACAAGATCAACAACGCTATCGGTCAGTGCTTGCTTGCCAAGAAGATGGGCAAGACCCGCATCATCGCCGAAACGGGTGCCGGTCAGCACGGGCTCGCCACCGCCGCCGCCTGCGCCAAGCTCGGGCTTGAATGCGTCGTGTACATGGGCGAAGTGGACGTTCGCCGCCAACAGCCGAACGTGGCGACCATGGAAATGTACGGTGCGAAGGTCGTGCCGGTCACGAGCGGCAGCCGCACTTTGAAGGACGCCGTGAACGAGGCCATGCGCGACTGGGCCACGAACTTCCAGAACACGCACTATGTGCTCGGTTCCGCCCTCGGCCCTGCTCCGTTCCCGGATATTGTCCGTACGTTCCAGTCCATCATCGGCGAAGAAGTCAAGCGCCAGGTTGCCGAACGTAACATCGACATCGCCGCGGTCGTCGCCTGCGTGGGTGGCGGAAGCAACTCCATCGGCGTGTTTACCCCGTTTATTGAAGACAAGAACGTACGCCTGATCGGTGCCGAAGCCGGTGGCATCGGCCCGAACATGGGCGAGAACGCTTCCCGCATGACGGGTAACGCGAGCCGCGAAGGCATTGTGCAGGGCTACAAGAGCCGCTTCCTCATCGATGAAGACGGCCAGTCGCTGCCGACCCGCTCGATTTCTGCAGGGCTTGACTACATGGGCATCGGCCCGCAGCTCGCCGCCCTCGGTGAATCGGGCCGCGTGGAATTTACAAGCATCCTCGACAAGGAAGCGCTCGAGGCCGTGAAGTTCTTCGCCCGCAACGAAGGCATCCTGTTTGCGCTCGAAAGCGCGCACGCCGGTGCCGCCGCCATGAAGATTGCGAAGGAACTCCCGAAGGACAAGGCGCTGGTCATCAACATGAGTGGTCGCGGCGACAAGGACATCTTTATCACGAGCCCGGTGTTCCGCCCCGAAAAGTGGAAGGAATTCCTGAAGGCGGAACTCAAGCGCCTCGAAAACAACGAAGACATCCATGACGCGGAGATAATGAATAAATAGAGACTAGGGCCTAGAATCTAGGATCTAGGGATAATGTCATGCGTAAACTACTTTTTTATAAAGGCGGCGAAGCCGCGATTATCCTCACTAGTCTCTAGCCTCTAATCTCTTATCTCTAACAACCAACAACCTTTTCTTACGGCTTAATTATGATTAACCTCATGTCTCATCTCATTGCCGGGTTCCCGGACGCAGAAACATCCATCGCTATCGCCGATGCCCTCGTGAAGGGTGGCGCCAACATCCTTGAAATTCAGCTTGCCTTCAGCGACCCGAGCGCCGACGGTCCCGCTATCCAGACGGCATCTACTGTCGCGCTTGAAAAGGGCTACTCCACCAAGCAGGGCCTTGAAATCGTGAAGAAGATTCACGAACGCCACCCCGAAACGCCTATCTACATCATGACCTATGGCTCGCTCGCCTTTACGCCGGGCGTTGAGAACTTCGTGAAGATGTGCAAGGACGCGGGCGTTTCCGCCTGCATCATTCCCGACCTGCCGTTCGACTGCGACGAAGGCCTTACCGAAGCCTGCAAGAAGCATGGCCTCGAGAACATCCCGGTGGCGGCCCCGAGCATGACGAAGGAACGCCTCGAAACGATGGCCTCTCATGGATTCAAGTACATCTATGCCGCGCTCCGTGCAGGCACGACCGGCAGCGAAACCACGATTGACCAGGCGACACTCGACTTTATCGACACTGTGGGTAAGGGTGGCGCGAAGGTGCTCGGTGGCTTTGGCATCCGTAACGGCGAGCAGTCCAAGGTGCTTAGCAAGCACGTGTACGCCGTGGTCGCAGGTTCTGTGTTCGTGAACATCGTGCTCGGCAACGAAAACTCTGCCGAAGGCCGTAAAAAAGCCATCGCCGAAATCGAGGCGAAGGCTAAGGAAATCGCTGGGAAGTAACGAACGCTCATTCCCGACTTAATCGGGAATCATAAAACAATTTTATTCGTTCGCTAGTCTTGGCACAAACACGTACTCGCCTATACAACAACGCCCCGACTTAATTATTCGCCGAGGCAGGAATCCATCGCGGCGATAATCTTCTTCTTGTCCATGTGCTGGCCGATGAATACGAGACGGATGATGCGGTCGCCGTACTTTTCGTCCCACACTTTCACGAGGTCCGGGTTTTCGCGGAGAATGCGCTTTTGCATTTCTTCGTTTTCGGAAGCGAACCAGGGGCCGAAATTCTGGGCAGAAGCCTGCTTGCCGGCCTGTTCGAACAAGAAACTGTTGTCGCGGTCGTCTTCGAACCATACAAGTCCCTTGGTGCGGATGATACTTGTGGGGTAGTCGTCCAGCAACACTTCGAAACGTTCGCGGATGAGCGGACGGCGGCGTTCGTAAACGAACGTGCTGATGCCGTATTCATCGCCATGCGGATGGTCCTTGTCGTGGTGGTGGCCACAGTGGCACACGCCATGTTCATGGTCGCAATGGCTGTGGTCCTCGTGCTCGTGGTCATGCTCATCGTGGTCATGTTCGTCATGATCATGGTGATGATGTTCGTGTTCATCTTCGTCATGGTCGTGATGATGATGCTCGTGCTCGTCGTGTTCATCGTCGTCATCGACGTCTTCGGGAGCCGTTTCCTTCATGAGTTCCTTGGCCCAGGCGGCGGAGTTCCCGACTTTTTCAAAGTCAAACTGCTTGGTGTCGAGGATATCCTTCATCTCGACCTTGCCGTAGTTCGTCTCGATCATCTTGGCTTCGGGCTGCAATGCACGCACCACGGCCTTCACGTGTTCAAGGTCGTTCTTGGAAATGGAATCGACCTTGTTCATGATAATGGTGTTGCAGAATTCAATCTGCTGGATGAGCAGGTTTGCGATGTCCTCTTCTTCGAGGTTGTCGTCGAGCAGTTTCTGTCCACCGGAGAATTCGTCGGCGAGGCGGGCAACGTCGACCACGGACACGATGTTGTCCAGGTGGCAGCGGAGCGGGCGTCCGTCGCGGCTCTGCAGCTGGCCACCGGCCATGCAGATGGTCTGCGCGATAGGGATGGGCTCGCAGATGCCGCTTGCTTCAATGAGAATGTAGTCGAATTTTCCCATCTCGAGGAGCTCGGCAATCTGTTCGAGGAGGTCGGTCTTCAGTGAGCAGCAGATGCAGCCGTTGGAGAGCGGGACGACCTTGCCGGAGTCTTCCTTGGTGATGTTTCCGCCCTTTTCGATGAGCGTCTGGTCGATATTCACTTCACCGATATCGTTCACGATGACGGCGACGTGGTAGCCTTGCTGGTTGTTGAGGACGAAATTGAGGAGGGTGGTTTTTCCGGCTCCGAGGTAACCGGTGAGCAGCGTAATAGGTACTGACTTGTTCATGACGCCAAATTTAGCAAATTTGGGTATGGCACGGCATGGCCGTATGGAATTATTTGCTACATTCGTGGGCATGGATATCAATGACTTGCGCGCAAAGATTGACGGGTTGACCGATGAACTGATTGCCCTCCTGAACAAGCGGGCATCTTACGCCGAGAAGATTGGTGAAATTAAACGGCAGCAGGGGTTGCCTGTTTTTGATGCTTCGCGTGAACAGAGCGTTTTGGATTGCGTGTCCGAAAAGGCTCGTGCAGCGGGCGGTCCGCTTACGCCGGATTCTATCAAGAAAATTTTTAGTGTGATTATGGAAGAAACTCGGAAGGTGGAGGAGTAGATGGCGGAAGGTTTTGCTGCTCGGCTTTCGCTCCGGCGTGTTGCCCTGGTCGGTTTTGGTCTTTTGGCCGGTTCCATTGCTTCGGCGATAAAGCAGGCTGAATTGCCGACGAAAATCCGCGCCGTGAGTTCGCCTTCGACGCTCAAGCGTGCACGAGAACTTGGCTTGGCGGATGAATTTTTTGAGTACGACCAGGTAGAGGAATGGGCAAAGGATTGTGACCTCATCTTGCTCTGTTCCCCGATTCTCCATATCCTTAGGACGATTGATGCTCTGGGCAACGTGTCCTGGGCTTCGTCAGCTTGTGGGAATAAAACGTGCCTGGTGAGCGATATCGGCAGTACCAAGGTACAGATTTGCAAGGCGGGGGCAAGGCTCCCGCAACCGTTCCGCTTTGTGGGCAGCCATCCGATGGCCGGCTCCGAGAAGAGAACCTGCGAGTTTAACGATCCGGCCATTTTTGAGAACGCCTATTGGTTCGTGTGTCCGCCGGAAGGAACGGACGAATCCGTTTATGCGCCGCTTCTGGAACTAGTGCGCTTTTTAGGGGCCAATGCGGTCGTGTTCCCGCCGGAACATCATGACCGGACCATGGCCTGGGTGAGTCACATGCCGCAGATGCTGAGCTCTACGCTTGCCGCAAAGTTGCCTGAACGCTTGCTCAAGCACAACTACCAGCACTATGCGGGTCGCGCGTTCCGCGACATGACCCGTATCGCCGCGAGCGGTTGGGGAATGTGGCACGACATTGCCGTCACAAACCGTGACGAGACTGTGCTTGCCCTGCGCGAGGTTCGCGACGGCCTCGGCGAGACCATCGAGGCGATGGACAAGTTGGCCGTGGTGGATGGAGCAAAGCCAGTCGCCGATGTGTCCGGAGACAATTCCGAATCCCTGGCCCAGATTTTCAAGGCCGGCAACGATGGCCGTGCAAGCTTGTTTTCGCCGGGCAGGAACGCCGCCGCGTCTTTTTCCGAAATTACGGTGCAGCTCAAGGACAAACCGGGTGCGCTCCTCAGCGTGATGCAGCCGCTTGCCCAAGAAGGCTTGAACATCCGCGATATCGAACTGATGAAGGTCCGCGAGAATGTGGCCGGAACGCTGCTGCTTGCGTTCAAGACTCCCGAGGAGGCTGCCCGTGCCGTTAACGTGCTTCGCTACCTTGAATACGAGGTCAAGGAGCGATAGTTTATCATTTTTTGACGAAGAGATTTGCTGAGAATGGACTTGTTTATTAACCCGGACCGCGAACGCTCGAAACTTGCTTTCCTTATGGCCCTGCTGGTGAACGGCCGGACCGTTTTTGAAGATTTTGCATGGGCTACGGGGGCCGAGCGTTTTGCCACCGCTTTAAAGGAATTCGGACTTGAGTACGAACAGCAGGGACACCAGTTGGTCTTGACCGGCAAGGGGTTCCAGTATTCTGCCCCGACATTGCTCCCGATAGATTTCCCGGAATACGAGAGCGTTCTTTTGTGGACGCTTGCGAGCAAGTCCTGCGACACCGTCTTTACCTTTGCCGCCGAAGCCGACGAGGCCGGCATTGCATCCGTGAATGCGGCCAAGGATGTGCTTCAGAAGTATTTCAAGGTGGACGTGCAGGGCGACGAACCGGCGAAGTTTTCGTTCTGTTTCCAGATTGCGGAACCTGCGATTCGCAAGGATTCCCTTGGCAACGTTCCCTATATCATGCGTAACCGCCTGCTGTTGCGCACGCTTGTCCGTAGCGAATACCTTGCCTTCGAAGAAGCGTCCGTGGTGCGCGACCAGTTGACCCGTATGCTCCAGTATTTCGGTGTGGCGCTCAAGTACGAGGGCCGCGGCATGGAACAACTGAGTGAATTTGAACGCCGCTTGATGATGGCCCAGGGAAAAAAGATTGAGCGTACCCAGGCGACGGAACTTTCGGAAACGAAGGTGATTACTGCCCGAGAGTACTACATTCCCGGCGATGCGACGGAAGCCTTTGCGGTTGCCTTGCTTGTGACTATCGGCGCTCTTCACAAGGAAACCGTCGTGCGAGTCAAGAATGTCGACCTGAACGGTGGCCGTGCCGGAGCGTTCGGCTGCCTAAAGCGCATGGGCGCAAACATCGAGACGGTATCGCGTCGCGAAAAGTTCGGCGACGTTTACGGGGATTTGGAGATTCGTCCGCTCGCTGCTGGCAAGCGCCTGCAGGGACGCCGTTTTTCCGAGGAACTGGTTTCGACCGCTCTCGAGGAGTATGCGCTGCTTTCTGTGGCAGCCTGCTTTGCCTCGGGCGAAACCATTCTCCGCCTGCCCAAGGAAGTGCGCGACTCGATGCGCTCTGTGAACGAATTTTTGGCCGAGAATTTACGCAAGACGGGCGTGGAAGTGGGCGTCTACGACGACGGGATTGTCATCCGCGGTATGGAAAACATTGTCAACGGCAGTGATTTCGATGGCGGCGAGTGGCCGCAGGTCGGTCTTGCGCTTACAGTGCTTTCGCTTGCACTGCAGAATGAGGAACCGGTAAAGAATTGCGATCTGGTGGAAAATATTTTCCCGGGAATCACCGATAAACTCAAGAGCGTGTTGGTCCAGGAAAATTCTGAAAAGGAGGGCGCATGAAGACTCCGTTCAAAAGAATAGGCATCGTCGGGTTCAAGGACAAAAGTGCGGACCTGGTTCTTGCCTTGGAACTGGTCGGTGCTTGGGCGAAAGAGCATCCTGAAATCAAGTTCTGCGCTATCAATACGCTCGGAGGTCTGGTCAAGAAGCCGATTGTCGCTGTCAAGCAGTCCGAACTCCATAAGATGGACATGCTCCTGGCTATTGGTGGCGACGGTACCGTGCTGTCGGCTGCGCATATCGCCCTCGGCCACAATACGCCCATTCTCGGTGTGAACGTGGGGCGTGTCGGGTTCCTGGCGGAATCCCGTGTGGAAGGCCTCACGAAGACTCTTGACGATTTGCTGGCCGGAGATTTTTCGACACGCGAGCGCATGATGATCGATGTCGCCGTCTATCGCGGCAAGAAGTGCATTGCCAAACAGACTGTGCTGAACGAGCTCCACATCCGCCCGCACATGCCCGAACGCATGGTGAACGTCAACGTGGCTTACAACGGCACCCAGCTTACTGAATACTGGGCCGATTCCCTGCTGATTTCGACTCCGACCGGCTCAACGGCCTATAATCTGGCTGCGGGCGGACCGATTATCCATCCGAATACTCCTGCCGTGGTGCTGACCCCTGTTGCCCCGAGCAGTCTTTCGGTGCGTCCCCTCGTGCTTTCGCTGACCGACAAGAAGATGCAAATCAAGTCGGCCGTGGACGGTTCGCTTGACCTCGTCTTTGATGGGCGTAGCTTTGTCGAGATGAAACAAGGTGAACACGTGACTTTGAGCGAGAGTGCCTCTGTGACGACGTTCATCCGCATGCGCCATACGGGATTCGTGGGCGCACTCCGTGAAAAACTCGGATGGACGGGTAAACCTAGGCTTGCCTAAACCCTGTATTTACACTATATTGTAAACAAAAAATATATTTAGAATAGTTTGAGACCCAACCGGGGGTAGATGGTAGGTCGGTTCTTTATATTGCTAATCGCAATTGCGATTGCTTCTTGTTCTTCCGAGGACGAGGACGTATCTTCTGTTCCCGAGGAGGAATTTCCTGAATCGAGTTCTTCTAGCCTAATCGTTGAATATTCGTCTTTTTCTTCTTCGGCAGAAGACATCCCGGTTAATTCTTCATCCAGTGTTACAGTCCTGAACGTCTTGCGGTCGGAACTGGTGAAAATGGCTTCGAAGGGTTCGACGGTCGTGCTGGGGACGAATCAGAGTTCGGCGAAGAAAAAAGAACAGCCCCAGATGAGTGTCGCCTTTTCGTACGATTTTATGATTGGCCGGCACGAGGTAACTTGTGGGGAGTACAATTCCCTGATCGATTTGATGAATTCCGGTTCTAGGAAAATGGCTCGGCTGGATTGCGTCAATGATTCGCTCCCTGCTTCGAACATGACCTTTTACGATGCTGTCCTGTTAGCCAATGCCCGCAGCCGTCAGGAAGGCCGTGACACGTCCTATGTGTACGGGGCAACCGTTTACGATGACGGTGGACACTGTGTTGGCTTGGACAAGTTGGAATTTCGCCCGGAAGTGGAAGCTTACCGGTTGCCGACGGAGTCGGAATGGATGTTTGCCGCGCAGTATAACTGGAACCCCCAATTTGGATGGACATCCGAAAATTCGGAATATAGGGTGCACAGTGTCTGCTCGTCGCTCGGTGTGCCTATTGAGAACGTTCCCCAGCTCTTGTGCGATATGGCCGGGAATGTCATGGAATGGACGAACGATTGGCTTGGCTCTTTTCGTGACACGACGGTCGTGAACTACGTGGGGGCTTCCGATGGCGGTGGCCTCGGAGAAAGGGTCTTGAAAGGGGGGAGCTACCGCAATGCGGCTGCTTCTATGGCCGCGTTTAGCCGGGGAGACGTCTATACGGTGACTTCATCGACCCGCGCGGATTATGTGGGTTTCCGTCTTGCGTTCGGGGCCATCCCGAATGCCGTTTGGATGGCTAAAGACGAGAAACAAAATTCGATCCCGGTTACCCCGGTTGCAAATTCGCTCACTCTGCAGAACCTTACTGGAGTTTATGAAGTGAAACTGGTCTTCAGAAATGACCAGACCGGAAATTTGGCTTACATAGACTATTTTGATGGGTCAAAAGTGACTGTTGTGGAAATACTGGATACCATAGATTCCTACCATCCCGAAATTTCTCCCGATGGGAAGAAGGTCGCCTTCTGCACGAAACCGGAGGGTGTAGGTGGAAAGTCTGAACTGTATGTCCGCAATTTGAGTGCGTCAGGAAGCAACCTTGTCAAGCTGGATGTGGAATCTGCGGCTATTCCTCGTTGGAAGGTGACTCCGCAAGGGGATACGGTAATTATCTATGTGACGGATGCTGGGAATAATAAGAATGATGCTGAATTTTTGGCACACGGTACATGGCAGGTTCCTTTCTCGAACGGGCAGTTTGGAATTCCGACAAAACTTTTCGACGGCAACTATCATGGTGGAGTCAGCGATGACGGCATGCTTGCCGTGACGGGTGCCCGGCTTCTTCGGGCGCATGTCACTGGTCCCGAATCGGCTACCGATGTCGTGTGGTACAATGGGGAGCAGGCTTGCAATGCGAGCCTTTCCAAGGATGGAACGAAACGTACGCTTTTCTTGGATTTTGGTGGGACAACGGGGCAGGCTTTCGTAGGACACCGATACGGAACGCATGAACAGCTTCTTGTAGCCGATGCTGCTGGAAATATCGTTCAAATGGTTCCTGCTCCGCCCGGTTATACATTTGACCATAGCGAGTGGACATCTTCTGGCTATACCCAGGTCTCGCCCTCGGGGCTTGCGGTTGCTTCTTTAGCCAATTTCGAAGGGGCTCACGAAAAACTTGTGCTAATAAATCTTTCTGACGGGCTCCTCACGGAACTTGTCGAGGGCGAGGAACTCTGGCATCCCAATTTGTGGGCTGGATCGGCTTCTGGCCCGACGTTGTCCTTGTTGGCGTTGGACAGTGCCGGCGTCTACCTGCTTCCGTTCTATTCCAAGGAGGCCGCAGTCTATAGGCTGAAGATGGAACTCTTCTGGAAAAATATCAATACTTCGCAGGTGCTGGTATATGGCAGTTCTCGTGTGGAGCAGGGAATCGATCCTGATGTTTGTCCCCACCGGAAAATGCTGAATTTGGGGGCCATGGGCATAGATGTAAACCGTGAATTGTATTTTATCAATAATTACGCGATGAACCATTCGGGAAATCTGAAGGCGATTGCGATGTCCTTGGATTTCGATAATTGGCGCCCCTCCGGGGGAATCTTGAATAATTTAATCTTCTATCCTGGATACATTTACGACCGGAATCATGGTTTTTGGAAGGAGGGAATTCCGCCTGAACTGTTGGAAATGGTGGAGTACTCCTATGCCCCGAGTGCCGAAATCAGGCAGAGCTATTCAAAGAGCGGGGCTGGGCTTCTTGCGTCCGGCTCCTGGGACAAGGACGGTATCGAGGTACTTGAAGATTCCATGGTTACGCAGGAGCGCATGGACTATATCAATGCTGCAGTTGCCGAGATATTCCGTTTGGCCGAAGAATGTGCTCAAAGGCAAATCCATTTTATAGGGATTGTGTTCCCCCAGGCGCCCAAGTATAGCGAGACGGGGAGCTTTGGGCTTTATGGTATCCAGCGTTCTGTTGCGGAAAGGATTATCGAGAGATTCGATTCCCTTGCTGCGGCAAATCCGTATTTCCATTTTATGGATGAAAACAAGATGGGCCTGCACGATTACGTCGATGAGGATGCGGCGAATCGCGACCACCTCAGCGTTAGTGGGGCGCGAAAGCTGACCCGGCGGCTGGATTCGCTACTGAATGCGATTGAACTTATACAAAAAGAGTAATTATTTACATTTTATGTAAAAACTAGGCTTTTGTTTTACATAAAATGTAAAGTAAAATACTGGCTTAATTGGTGAATATTTGATAAAAATGGCGTTTTTGGGCTAGTTTAACATTTTCTGTAAAATTGGCATATTCTTTGCTAGTTAAAAGACAAATTTAAGCATAGCGAGAAAAATGCCTATGAAATTTTCAAAATGGACCGGTCTGGGTAATGACTTTGTGCTCCTGGAGCCTGGTCAGACTCCCGATTTTGGTAAGGGCTTTACGGAAAATGTTATCCGCCTTTGCGACAGGCGGTTCGGTATTGGAGCCGATGGCGTGGTCATCGTGACTCCGATGGATGGCGATGGGTGCCTGGTCTTGGACAAGGCCGGAGTGGGTCCCGCGTCCAAGGCGGTCGCGAATGGCGTCGATTTCGAGATGCGCATTTTCAATGCCGACGGATCTGAGGCGGCTATGTGCGGGAATGCGACGCGCTGTGTGGCAAAGTTCATCGTCAGCCGCGGGCTTGCCAAGTCGGCCGACACCAAGGTTTTCAATCTGCATACGAAGAGCGGGCTCGTGAAACCGGCTCTTTTGGAAGACGGTCGCGTGTGCGTGGATATGGGGCTCCCCAGAAATTTCCTCGGCTCCATCAAGCTCACCGCCGATAGCTACGACTTTACTGCCGAGACGGTCTCGATGGGCAACCCGCATGCGGTCATCTTTGTCGATGATATCGAGAAGATCCAGCTGGAAAAGTGGGGGAGCATCCTGGAGGTCGACAAGCAGTTCCCCGACAGATGCAATATCGAGTTTGCACAGGTGGTGACGCCCACCCAGATCCGCATGCGGGTCTGGGAACGGGGTTGCGGCGTCACCATGGCCTGTGGCACTGGTAGCTGCGCAACCCTCGTTGCGGCCCAGAAAACGGGCCGCGTGGGCGTCGAGGCCGACATCGTGCTGGACGGAGGCGTCCTCCACATCAAGCACGAGGAAGACGGACCCGTCCTCATGACCGGCCCCGCACAAGAAGTATTTAAAGGAGAGATTGTAATGAGAGACTAGAGAATAGAGGCTAGAGACTAGAGAATAAGAATCACGCACTTTGTGCGTCAATAAAAGACGGCGAAGCCGTGAAATTTTTCCCTAGCCCCTAGATTCTAACCCCTAACCACTGTTTACTTTCTCTCGTCTATTCCTAACCATTAACCCCTAGATTCTAGTCTCTAGATCCAAACCCCTAACTTATGAACGAATCCTACATCAACCCCTTCTACGACCGCCTGCCTGGCAGCTACCTTTTCTCCACAATCGCCCGTAAAATCAAGGAATACCAGGGCGAGCATGCCGATGCCGACATCATCCGCTTAGGTATTGGCGACGTGACCACGCCGCTTATCCCCGAGGTCATCGGCGCTATGCACAAGGCTGTCGACGAGATGGCCGTCAAGGACACCTTCCGCGGGTACGGCCCCGAACAGGGTTACGACTTTCTCCGTGAGGCTATCGTCCGCGGGGAATACACCGCCCGCGGCATCGAAATGGACCCGAACGACATCTTCGTGAGCGACGGATCCAAGTGCGATGTGGCGAACATCCAGGAACTCTTTTCAGAAAATGTAAAGATTGCCATTCCCGATCCGGTTTATCCGGTTTATCTGGATTCTAACGTGATGGCTGGCCGTACCGGAACGCTCCAGGCCGACGGTCATTTTTCCGAGGTGACCTACCTCGCCTCGACTGCCGAGAACAATTTCCAGCCGGATTTGCCCAAGAATCCGGTGCAGCTGATTTACCTTTGCAGCCCGAACAACCCGACGGGTACGGTCCTCAGCCGCGAGACTTTACAGAAATTTGTCGATTTCGCAAACGAGACCGGGGCATTGATCCTGTTCGATGGCGCCTACAACTGCTATATCCAGGACGAAACGCTGCCGCATTCCATTTTCGAGATTCCGGGAGCGCGTACTTGCGCTATCGAGTTCCGCAGCTTCAGCAAGACGGCCGGTTTCACGGGCGTGCGCTGTGCCTATACGGTCATCCCGCACGAACTTTCGAAACTGCATGCCATGTGGAACCGTCGCCAGTGTACTAAGTTCAATGGCGTGAACTACGTGACGCAGCGTGCCGCCGAGGCCATTTACACGCCAGTGGGCTGGCAGCAGACCCAGGGCGTCATCAAGGGTTACATGGATACGGCGAAGCTCATCCGGCAGGAACTCACGGCTGCGGGCTACACGGTGTTTGGCGGCGAACATGCCCCGTACATTTGGTGGAAAATCCCCGATGGCGAAAAGTCCTTTGATTTCTTCGACAGGCTCCTGGCTACATGCGAGGTGGTGGGCACCCCGGGTAGCGGATTCGGCCCCTGCGGTGAGGGATATTTCCGCCTGACCGCCTTCGGTGACCATGAACGCACGAAAATCGCTCTCCAGCGAATAAAGGAGAAATTGTAAAAAAAGGCTAGAGAATACCTTTGACCACTTAGTGCTTCAGCACTTATGTGGGCATGGCCCCTTAGGGGGAGACTTGAGGCTAGTGAATAAGATTCACGCACTTCGTGCGTTAGTAACAGACGGCGGAGCCGTGAAATTTCTCCCTAACCCCTAGTCCCTAGATTCTAGCCTCTAGATCCTAGCCCCTAGATTCTAACCTTTAGATCCTAACCCCTAAATTCCAACCCCTACCTCCTATTTACTATCTTATGCACATGCCATCTCCCATAGGTCCAGAAATTTCAGTGGTTCAGAAGATTAGCGTCGCGATTATCCACGAACGCAATGTGGAGAAATTGCTGGAAAACGTACTTGGCATCTTGGAATCTGAACTGGGAATGTTGCGCGGCACTTTCGCGCTCCTTTTTGGTGATACACTCAAGATCGAAGCTTCCCGTGGATTGGACGAATCCGAAAAGCAGAAAGGTTTTTACCGTATGGGCGAGGGCATCACGGGCCATGTCGCCGAACGCGGTATCAGCCATGTGATTCCGGACCTTCGCAAGGATTCCCGCTTTTTGAACCGTACGGGCTCGCGCCATTATGAATCGCAGGTGGCGTTCATCTGCGTTCCCCTGATTCATGACGAGCAGATTATCGGGACGCTCTCGATTGACCGCCCGGTTGACGGGTCGACGGACCTGGATCGTGACGTTGCCTTGCTGGAAATTATCGCAAATATCACGGGCGATGCCGCGAACGAATGCATCGAACTGCATAACGAGCGCGAGGCTATGCTCGAGGAAAACCGCAAGCTCCGCGACATGCTTTCGAACAACCCCGGTGACTTGGTTGGCAACTGCCGCGAAATGCAGATGATATACGAGCAGGTGCGCCAGGTGGCCCCGAGCGATGCGACCGTACTTATTCGCGGTGGTAGCGGTACGGGTAAGGAAATGATTGCCCGTGCCATTGTGAACCTATCCGCTCGCAAGGACAAGCCGTTCATTACGCTGAACTGTGCAGCGCTTCCTGAAAACCTTGTGGAAAGCGAACTTTTCGGTCATGAGAAGGGCGCCTTCACAGGTGCGGTGAATCGCCGTATCGGCCGAGCCGAAGCTGCTGACGGGGGCACACTTTTCCTGGACGAAATTGGCGATTTGACCATGCAGACGCAGGTCAAGCTCCTGCGATTCCTGCAGGAACGTACCTTTAGCCGTGTGGGCAGCAACGAGGAACTGCATTCCGATGTGCGCTTCTTGGCTGCTACGAGCCGTAACCTCGAAGATTTGATTGCGCAGGGAAAGTTCCGCGAGGACCTTTTCTACCGCTTGAACATTTTCCCCATCACGATGCCCGACTTGGCAAAGCGCAAGTCCGACATCATCTTGCTGGCGGAACATTTTATCGAGAAGATGAATGTCCGCTACGGCAAGAAGGTGCAGCGCCTTTCGACGACGGCTATCAACCTGCTGATGAGCTACCATTGGCCGGGTAACGTGCGTGAATTGGAGAACTGCATGGAACGTGCGGTGCTCACTGCGACCGACGACTGCGTTCACAGCTACAACTTGCCACCGTCACTGCAGACTAGCCTCAGCGTGGGTACGGTGGACGTATCCGGGGCGAAGAGTGCTCCGCTCGACGTGATGATGAACAATTACGAACGTGAAATCATTACCGAGGCCATCAAGCGCAATAACGGGAACCTTTCTGCGGCAGGCCGCGATTTGGGAGTTTCCCCGCGCATGATGAACTACCGCATGAACAAGCTTGGAATAAAGTCAGGCCACTAATATCTTGACACCGATGCCGATGAGGATGATGCCGGCGATGATTTCCGGTATCTTCGTCTTGAAGCGCTTGGCTGCATGGCGCCCGGCTTCGTAGCCGACGATCCCCATGATAAAGCTCGCTGCCGCGATGGCGGACGTGGCGAAAACCATGTTGGCGTTCACGAAGGCGAACGATATGCCGACTGCGAATGCATCGATGCTTGTGGCGACGGACAAAAGCAGGATGTTCACGATGGTCAGGTTCTTGGCCGCAATTTTTTCACCTTCTTCTTCGCCGGTATCTCCGCGGACGGCTCCCCAGATCATGCGCGCCCCTAAAATGCAGAGAATGGTGCAGGCGATGGGAGTCCCGATGGCGTTGAACCAGCGTTCTGCGAAACTGCCGAGGAAGTATCCGAAGAGCGTCATCATGCCTTGGAACACGCCGAAACTGACGGCCTGGAGCGCGGCGCGACTGTAGGGGATGCCCGACTTGGAAAGCCCCGTGGCGATGGCAACTGCGAAACAGTCCATTGCCTCGACTATCGCGATGATGATGATTTCAACGATTCCCATGTGCTAATTACTTTGCAGAGTTTTTCCGGTTCTCTTCGAGTTCTGTCGCCATTTTTTTCATTCCGGGGAAATCCCATTTTCCGGAACCGAGCTTCGGAATTTCGTTGACGCAGAATACCGAGCCGGGGAGCATCAGGGGAGGCATGCCGGACTTGCGCAAACTGCGTGAAATTTCTTCGGTATCGAGGTTCCCCTTGACCAGCAGTACAATGCGTTCGCCCTTCGACGAATCGGCAACGGCCGTCACTGCAAATTCCGAACCATCGAGAATCTTCGTTTCGGCAATGCGGAGCTCGACCGCAGTAAGCGAAATCATTTCTCCGCCGAGCTTCGCGAAACGGCTGTAACGTCCGAGAATCAAAACGAATCCATCCTTCGTGATGGAGCACTTGTCGCCCGTCTTGTACCAGCGGCGGCCATCGATTTCAAGGATGACATTGTCGGTCTTTTCTTTGTCTTTCAGATAACCCTTCATCACTTGCGGGCCGGTCACGACAAGCATACCTTCTGCGCCTTGCGGCAAGAACTCGTTCGTTTCGGGGTCGATGATGGCGCATACGGCACCCGGGGTCGGAAGTCCGATACTCGTGGGGTCGCTGCATTTTTCCATCGTGAGGAAGTCGTCGAGCAACACGTTGGGTGCGTTGATTGTCGTGAGCGGCGTAAGCTCCGTGCAGCCGTAGCCTTCGTAGATGTCCTTGCCGAACTTGAGCTTGAACGCCTCGCGCATTTCGGGGCGGAGCTTTTCGGCGCCGGCGATAATGTAGCGCAGCGAATCAAGGCACATCGGGTGAACCCAGCGGTTGATGGCGATGGCGCGCAGGAACGTGGGCGTGCCCATCATGATGGTGGTCTTGTACTGGGCGCACACGCGGGCGAGCGTCTTGATGTCGGTCGGGTCGGGACAGAGTACCATCGGCACGCCGTCCAGGAGCGGCAAGATGAAGGTGAGCGTAAAGCCGAAGGAATGGAACAGCGGAAGCAGCGCTGTCATGACGTCTGTGCGGCAGAGCTTTATGACGTAGTCACCCTGCTGCGCATTCGAGATGACGTTCTTGTGCGTGAGCTCGACGCCTTTAGGCGTACCTTCGGAACCCGAACTGAACAGGATGACGGCATCGTCGTTCAGCTTTGCTGCCGAGAACCAGAGCCAGCGCAGGAGTCCTCCCGGACATGCCATGATTATCGCGGTCGAGAGAATCTTGCTTATCGTAGAAATCTTCGCTTCTTCTTCGTCCAGGTATATCATCGCGCACTTGCCTGCAATCTGCGAGAAGGCGATATTCTTTGCGCAGAGTTTGCCGAAGAAGGCATGTGTCGTGACGACCGTTTTCACGTCCGCCTTGTCGATGCATCCGAGGATGATGTCGACTGGGGCTGAGTAGTTCAGGTTCACGCTGGTCTTGCCCGTGCCGAGAATCGAGATGATACCGAGGGCCGCGTCCCTGCTCGTGGGCAACATGAAGCCGACGTGCCTGTCGCTCTTGGTAGCGGACTTGATGATGCGGCCGAAGTAGTGGCAAAGGCGGATCATGCCGTAGCCATTCACATGGCTGCCAGCGGGATCGATGAGGATCGGGCGGAAACGGCGCTTGCGCATCGCCTTGAACCAGAGTGGGACTATCGTTTCCGAATGGTCCATCGCGACGTTCCAGATGTCGGTTCCCAGGAATTCCAGTTCCTTGTGGATGGCCTCTTCGGGCGTGTTTGCCGGGAGGAGCTTGCCGTAGCCGACGCTGATGACACGGTTGAATACTTGCGGGCGATTCACGCTTTCGGAGGCGTGGCTGTAGCGGCTGCCCCACAGTCCCTGGATGTAGAACGGGACAATCGGAGCGTTCGTGTCCTCGAATGCCTTCGAATAGTCGAGCGAGAACGACGACGACATGAACGCTTTCTTGGAAACTTCGCCTTCGGGGAAAATGACGACGGCTTCGCCCTTCTTCAGTGCTTCGTGGATACGCTCCATTGCGGGGGCGGGGTCGCGGCGGTTGATGTTGATGAAGAATTTTCCGTGAGAGAACCAGCGCTGGTACCAGTCGGCGAACGTGTTGCGGTTGCTTGCGATGCGGAGCGGCCTGGGCGATGTCATCTGCAGCACGGCCCAGTCGATAAAGCTGAAATGCGGACCTACGAGAATGACCGGGCCGGATTCAGGAATGTTCTGGACGCCGACGACCTTGACGCGGTAGCGGAATACGAATGCAAATGCGAAACGGAGCGCGGCACGCAGAAGCGGCATGGGGGTGTGCCGGAGGTTCATGATGAAGCTGAGCGCGAGGATGACCGCGAGAATCATGAAGCAGTAATCCAGCGTAATCGGCGTGAATATCAGGAGCAGGGTCTGTCCGCCCATGATGAGCACGAGGAATGCCATCTGGATCATGTTCGCTACGGCGTGGATGCGCCCGGCCGTGTCGGGTCGGGTGAAGTTCTGGATGACCGTACGCAAGATGACGAATGCGGAACCGGCACTAAAGCCGATGATACCATAAAGAACTGCCTGCAGCCAGCCGTTGTGCACAAAGGGGAGCGCGAACATGGTGATGGAAGATGCTACGGCCGAGAACGGGATGAGGCCTGTTTCGACAAAACCCTTGGATGCCCAGCTGGCAGAGAGGGATCCGAACACGTAGCCCATGGTGACGATGAACATCGAAATGGGGATGACCGCCGTGTTGAGCATGTCCGTCATGTTCTGGATGAGAATGAGGAATATCTGCGTGACGCCCCAGAATGCGGAAAGGCCCAGGATGGAAAGGCGGACGATGGGGTGTCTCCAGGTGGCTGCGAAGTTACGGCGAGTGGAGCGCATCCGGAGCCTCGTCTGCATCTTTCCCACCTTGATGCAGAAACAGCTGATGCTAGCGAGAACGCTCAGTCCGAGGTAGATCCAGAGGGTAAGATCGATGCTGACGGGGGAGTCCGGTCTGCCGGAAAGGCCCATGGCAAAGAATGCTGCGCCTGCCGTGCCGAGCACGGAAAGGGCCATGTACCAGGCGTTGATCTTCACCAGATCTTCGCTTTCGACCATTTCCTTCATGATACCGAGCTTGGCCGGAGTGAGGATGGCGAGGAATACGCCGTAAAGACCAAGTAGGCCATAAGCCACCCATTCGGCGCCTGCCACATAACAAACAACGATCGCGATAACGGCGGCAAGCATCCCCACCGATGACCAGGCCATGACTCGGCCCTTGCGGAAATGCCCTGCAAAATAGCTTGCCGCGGGCATCATGAAGATGGCGGGCGAGAAAATGGCAACCTGGAGCAACATGCTGCGCCACCAGAACGCCGACCCTTCGAACGAAAACGACAGCCAGCGCTGGAAGTGGACGAACAGTCCCATTTGTACGAAAATGCTGCAAAATACAAACAGTAGAAATGCAACGACACTAGGGTATTTGCTCAGTTTCATAAAACCTCTATAAGAGAACCCAAAGATAGCATTTTGTAACATTCTCTCCATCCTTTCGATAACCACTCCTGCTTCGATTTTATTTGACAAATTAATTTTAGGGGTCGCCTTGTGTTATTTTCTCGATTTATCGGTTGAAACTTGTATCTTTGTTATATTTTGCTTATGCGGCTATGGGTAATTACATCTCCGGATGATTTCGCCTCGGAATACGACGACATCGAGGAAATGTTCCGTCGTGGGCTTACGCGGCTGATTTTGGATAAACGCACAAGGTCCGATGGATTTGCCAGAACCGATGAATACGAACGCTGGTTGCTTGGACTCCCGATGGAGTGCCGAGACCGCATTTGGCTGTCCGGTACGCCTGATATGGCTGAACGGCTCGATCTTCGTGGATGCGTTTGTGATGCCCGGCTGCTTATGGGCGATGTTCCTGAACGCTTGAAACGTATAAACTGCATTGCCAGGGTCTCGAGTGTCGATGAATATGCCGCATTGCCGGACTGGGTTTCCGGTGTGCTGGTGGGACCTGTATTCCAGCCGCTGTCTGCGCTGGGGCCTGCAGAAACCCTTGGATTGGACTTTGTCGAAAAGATCAGTAAAATGGAATGCTGGGGCAATTGTCCGCCTGCGCTTATCTTGGGTGGCGGCGTGGATGTGGATTCCTTGGAGGACTTCCGTAGGTTTGCCCCTGCCGGAGTTGCTAGCCTTGGAGGAATTTGGAATTATGCGGACCCGGTAAACGCTTTTGTCAAGCTAAACCGGACCTGCGGCAGCGCTCCGTTGTAAAAACTTTTTAGAACAAGCGGATTCGCGATATATTTTTTATTTATCTTGCTTTTAATTGAAATCTTTTTTTATTTTATGTGTGAACCGGAGGATTAAATTTGTCCCTAAAAAAATTTTTATTTGTCTTGGTCAGTTTTTGCCTGATTGGTTTCGCTCATTCTTTTGACTTGAAACCATTCACACAGTTCTATTTACCGACCGATATTACTGTTTCCAGGGATTCAATGGATGTGTCCTCGGAACAGGAATGGGAATCCGATTTTATCATCGAGGCCGGTATCGAGGCTTTGTTCTCGGCTGAGTTCAGTTCAATGCGCTATGGCATGGGCATGGGCTTTCGCAGTGCGCAGCGGAGTGATGGTACGGAAGCGACGCCTCCTTCAATTCCCTTGTGGGCTGTGCTTTCGTTTGGCCGAATAAAGAGAGAAAGCTTTGTCTCTCCGTATCTGTCTGTGAAAGGTGGCTATCTTGCTCCGGTCTCGGTGGAGTCGAGCTGGTGGGAACGCCCGTTCAACTATTTTGCTAATTGCGGCGTAGGCGTTGTCTTTCCTTTAGGATTTACGCTGGAAGCCAGTGTCGATTATTCTTCCATGCAAAAGTCCTTTACGGATGACGACATCAAGTTCAGGGTGTCTTCGTTCCGTATCGGAATCATGCTGGCGATGAACATCGAAGTTTCTCGCGACAAGATCTACAAGCAGACCTCCGACTAGGTCCTTCGATTATTTCTTCTTCTTTTTGCCTTTGCGGTAAATGCCGGTCTTGACGACCCGCGTTTCCTTGTGGCCGTCCTCGAACTTGAAAAAGATTTTCCAGATGTAGATTCCGGTGCCTACACGGCGGCCTTTGTCTGAACGCTGGTTCCAATGCAGGAATCCGAGTTTGGATCGATTGTCTGGATTTGCTCGAGCCGGATCGTCCATTTCCCCGTCATAACCGAATTTCTGCTTGAAATTTGTCACGTAGGAAGCGATTCCGTCGAAGATGTAGACTTCGGCTGTGTAGGGGGACAAGGCTTTTACGCTGATGGCGGACAGGGTGTCCGGAAGATCTTCCCAGTCGGATCCTTCGGGCGGAATCCACTCGGCATGGCCTATTCCGCTGATGGCGAGCACGGGCTTGACTTCGCTGAGGTACAGCGAGTTTTCTTTTCCATCGATTTCAATGCCTCCGCGCCCGGGGGTGTTACCTGCGAGATCCTCGTATGTGGCCGAGGGATCGGTGAACAAGCAGAAACCGGCTTTGAGGGAATAGTTTTCGATTATCAGTTTCCATTGTTGGCCATTGTCGTGAATTTGCGGGTCTTCATTCAGGTTGATTGGCTGCGAGGCCGTGTCCTTGCAAGATGTGGAATAGCGGAACAGGTCTTTCCATGCCTTCTCGTTGCCGATATTCTTGATGGGCTCGGACATGATGATGATGAGCGTGTCGGGAGGTGTTTTCGCCTCCGGATCCATATATTCCTTGAGACCGACTTTCCCGGGGAAAATTGTTGCTTTTTGGGGAACTGCACCAACTTTGTCGGTGAGCATCACGTATTCCATCTTGTCGGAATGGATTGTCGTGAAGCCAAGGAACGGTTTGCGAACGGTATCAGCCTTGGTTAGGCCGTATCTGTAGGGAGTGTTGATTTTTGCCTCGACCCATTTCCCGTCGTCGCGGTTTTTCCTGATTGTTCCTTGCGGAACGTAGCGCCATTCGCCGCGGTTGGAATTCCAGAATATGGAGTCGATGCTTGTGATATTGTCGTCTCGTTCTTCCTTGAAATGGATGCGGACGAAATCCGCCTTGCCGTCCAGGTCCTTGTCGTACATCTCGGCAGTGTCGGCGATGAGCGAGTAGACGATGGAATCGCGCCATGTATTTGTGATAGTGTCTTCGGGAATTGAATCCGATAGGGTCGAATCCGTTACGGTTGAGTCTTCTGGGGGGAGCACCGCCGTGATTTCACATGCGTCCGTGGTGGAGAATCCATTGCTCAGGTAACGGACGGTTGATCCCAAGGAGTCCGTGACGCGCAGGTAATAGTCTATGCCGGAAAATTGCGTTACACCCGCTGAAAAATTTGCGGTCCATGTGTCGTTCTGGGTGGAGTAGGCGAGGGGGTGCTCCTGATAGATGATGGCGTGGGAATCCTTGTAGTGGATTGTTGCGCTGCTGATTCCGTTGTTGTCGGTAAGCCGGAAGGTAAAGGTCTTGATGTCCGTCGTGGAATCTTCGCAGGCTATGGAAACTGTCTCGACAACAGGAATGTCGTTGTCGATAAATATCGTGTAGGGCTCCTTGCCCGGGGTCGGTATTCTTGGGGACTTCCCGGTTTGCCCAGCAGTATCTGTTGCGGTGACGTAGAATTCCAGACTCGGTTTTGTGACAAGATTTGCAGGAACGGTAAATTCCCAGAGACTGTCGCGGACGTGTTTCATCGTTTTGCTCGTGAATTGACCGTCCGTAGAGCCACCTTCACGTAGGAAAAGGGTCGCAGAGGCAACGTCGAGCATGGATGTGATGTAAACGCTGATTGTGAGCGGTGTGTTTGCGTTTTGGGTCTTGTCTATCAGTTTCCACGTGTCTTCCGTGAGTGTAATTGTTGGCGGGAGTGCCGCCTCGTTCCATTGGACGGAATCCTTGGTGGTCTTTTTGTTGAATGTCATTGAGATTACGACGTTGTGCGTTTCGCCGTTCAGGGTCTTGTCCGGCGACTCGTAGCAGACCATGTACTGCTCTGCAACATTGCCGCGTATTGCCGTGTAGATGCCTCCCAGTTCGCTAGCATCTTTGGCAAAGGTGAATATACCTCCGGTCCCCTTGGCTAGGGCTTCCAAGGGATTTCTCGTGTTGGTTTCTAGGCCAATCGTATAGATACTCGTCTTTTTCGACTTTGCAAGGTTTATGACGCTTTCTTGCTTGATTGTACCGTCGTTGTTATCTCCGTCCGAAAAAAGAATGACTGCGGTCGCATTGCTCTCGTTCGTTATTTGCTGCAAGGCTGCATAAGCTCCCGAGATGATGTTTGTTGAGCTTCCGCTGGTTGTAATGGTATTCACGGCGCTCAGAAGCTGAGTCTTGTTCGATGTCATGGCTTGGCGGACTACGGTCGAGTCCTTGTTCCCGACGAACCCGACTATGGCAACTTTGTCATATGGCCCCATTTCGTTGATGAACGAACGGATGGCATCCTTTGCTTTTTCGGCACGGTTGTTTGTTAGCATCGAAGAACTTTCGTCGACAACGATGACCACGGATATTCCCATGACCGTCTTGATGCCCGTAACTTGTGTCTTGATTTCGTTCCCGTCTTGGGTCAGGGTAAGGTCGCTTGGTTCGAGCCCATAGAATGAAAGCCCTGTATTTTTGTCTGTAACGGAAACTTGTGTGCAGATTTGGGGGTAGTTGCCTAAGTCGAGTTGTAAAATGTCTAACACCGGTATGGCGGAAGTGTCTTCTATAAATTTTGCTTTTACGACGCATATCGAGTCGCTTGGGGTGGCTATAATATTGGCGTCTTTTTTGGACGAAAGGTCGACTTTGCCCTTGACGACCTCCCAGGAATCGAACTTGTAACCGCCATGGGGCCATGCGGTCAATTGACTTGTTTCCCCGATGCGGTAGTTCGTCTTCCCGGACGGATTGGTGGAGCCACCCTTTGTGGCTAGAACTTCAATCGAGTACGGAATGGAAACCCACACATTGTACCTTACATCAGGAAAGACCTCTTTTGTATATGACATGATTGACCAGTAGTGTGGTTTGCCCGGTTCACCCTTGAAATAGAAATCGATTGCTCCCGTTATCATGCCACCATTAATGGTTGTTGTAAATGAACTGTCGTTCCCATAATCACTGAAATACCCGAAAACTTCATCAATGGGTTCAATTCGAATGCAATAGGTGGATGTATCGGTCGGCGTCCAGGTAAAGCGCGTTGTTGCGGCGCTTTGTTCATGATAATAGTCCTTCGAAAAGTTGAACTCCTGCTTTGCCAAGGAAAGAGTGTTTATGCTGACTGGCTTGAATATGGCTTTAATTTCGGCATCACCGTTGATGACTGCATATGTGTAGGCTTGTTCGTTATCTTCAATTACCGGCGAACCCGATATAATCTGCCAGTTGGAAAAGCGGTAACCCGTGTTTCCTGTTGCTTTGATGGAAATCTTTGCGCCTGCGTAGGCCGCCGAATAGCCTCCATTCGGACTGACAGTCCCTTTCCCGTCTGAATTCAACGTGAGGCGGTATGTCTGTGTTGCATAGCTGATATAGAAATCTGTTGGGGCATTGCGATCTGAATTGACAATAATATAGGCGGTTTGGCCTGCCGTGAGTGTTAGGGATTCGGAGCCGGTCCCACATACCTTTTTTGATAGGGCTTCCGTAGTGTAGTCGCTAGATGTGTAACGAATGTAGTTCATGGTATCTTGTGCTAATGAATTTGACAAGACAATGGCGTATGTGCCGCTGCTGGGAGCCTTGAAGGTGAACCGTACGCCGACTCGGCCATGGGTGACTGAGTTTGCGTACAAGTGCTCGTTGAAATTGTACTTTGTTGGTGTGCTCGTGATATCGTAGATTTTTCCCGGACCGAAAACGGCTTTGACTTGGCAACTCGTTTTTATGCTATATACGGTTGTTGTATCTTTTTTGCTATTCCGGATGGAACAGGTGCCGGAGACAACTTCCCAATGGTCGAAAATATGGTCTGCACCGGGGGTTGGTACGATGGTCACGGAGTCTGTTTCAAAAAGTCCTCGACGAACAGTAAATTTCTTTTGTGCGGAATCGATATACGCGGTTCCATTTTCTGAAGCGGCGATGGATACGGAGTTGGTCTTGGTTAACCAGATTTTTATGGAATCGGTCAAAGGCATGTCTGGATAGTTTAAATACCAAAAAAGGAAATATTTGGTTTCGCCTGCATTTGCCGAGATCGTGCACTTCGAATTTGCGCATGATGTGAGCGATTCCCTGCAAGAAAGTGCAGTGCTGTCGGTGCAGGTGTAAATACCGGGAGAATTTTTTAGTTTGTAGTTGATTATGTATGTGCCGGTTTCTGTGGCGGTGAAGTACACGTTCGTGCCATAACGGCTATACATGCCGAGGACGCTATTTTCGTACAATTGAAACGTGGACACGGTTTCGCTTATTTTATGGGGAGGCATTGCCCGAGTAACCAGTCTCAAGGTTACGGAATTGGACGATGGGATAAATCCAGTAGCAGTAGCCGTTTCGTTAATGATACGTCCGGTTCCCGAGACAATCTCCCATTTGACGAAGTTTTCCCCTATTTTGAGGATGTTCGACGTCGAGATTGATAGTGTATCTCCGATGGCAACTTCATGGGTGGTCTTGTCACCTTCAATTGTGACTGTGGCTGCGTTGGCTCCTGCGGCCAAGACCAGGGAACATAGAAATAGTATGAAAAAGACAAACACCCTCACCCCTCTCAAAAACAAATGGAAAATTGTTTAGCCCAATAAGAATATATACTTATTTTGTACAAAAAGAACAAAAAAAAGCACCGGACCTCTTTTTGCCCAGTGCTTTGCCCAAAAGAATGGCGAAAATGCCTTATTTTTTCTTCTTTTTCTTGTCGCCTTTACGGTAAATGCCCGTTTTGACGTTTCTCGTTTCCTTATGGCCGTCCTTGAACTTGAAGTTAATCTTCCAGATGTAGACGCCTGTACCGGCTAGACGGCCCTGTTTGGAACGCTGGTCCCAGTGCAGATAACTTTGCTTGAATTTGTCATTGGAGTTGCCGCGTATCGGGTCGTCCATCTCGTCGTCATAGCCGAACTTTTGATTAAAGTCCGTTACGTACGTTCCGATTCCGTCAAAAATGTAGACTTCGGCCTTGTAGGGCTTCATGGTCTTTACGCTGATAGCCGATATGGAGTCCGGGAGATCTTCCCAGTCGGAAGCTTTGGGTGGAATCCATTTTGCATTCTTGCCCTTGCCGCTGACAGGCTTTACCGGCTTGACTTCGCTCAGGTAGATTGAGCCATCCTTGCCGTCGACTTCGATGCCGCCGCGACCGAGGGAGTTCCCCGCCAGGTCTTCGTATGTGGCTGATGGGTTCGTGGACAGGCAGTATCCGGCTTTGAGTGAATAATCTTCAAGAATAAGGGTCCATTGCTGGCCATTGTCGTTAATCTTTGGGGCTTCCTTCAGCTTGAGCGGCTGTGATGCGGTGTCCTTGCAGGATGTTGAATAGCGGAACAGGTCCTTCCACGCTTTTTCCTTGCCGATGTTCGTGATGGGTTCGGACAGCCTGACGATGAGCGTGTCGGGAGGAATTCTCGAGTCCGGATCCATGTACTCTTCGAGCCCGACTTTTCCGGGGTACTTGATTGCTTTCGTGGGGACTGCACCGACTTTATCGGAGAGCTTGACGTTCTCGACCTTGTCGGAAAGGATGCTTGTGAAGCTCAGGAAAGGCTTGTGCAATGTGTCGGCCTTGGTCAAGCCGTACTTGTAGGGGCTGTTGATGTAGGCCTCGTACCATTTTCCGTCTTTCTTGCTCTTCTTGATAGTTCCCTTCGGTACGTAGCGCAATTCGCCTTGGTTCGAGCTCCAGAAGATGGAGTCGATGCTTGTGATGTTGCTGTCGTTCTCTTCCTTGAAGTGGACGCGGACGAAGTCCGCACGGCCGTCCAGGTTCCGGTCGTATATCTCAGCAGTGTCGGCGAAGAGCGAATATTCGATGGAATCGCGCGGCGACGGAGGCAATATGGAATCCTCGGGAATCGGATCTGTCTTGGCCGTATCTTCCGGAGGGATAACCATCCTGATTTCGCATGCGTCCGTGTTCAGGTTCTCTTTACCCGGGTAGCGGATGGTTGCACCGGTAAGGTCTGTCACGCGCAGGTAATAGTCGATGCTCGTGTAGTCGCGCACGTTGGCGGGAATTTCTGCAGTCCATGTATCGTTCTTGTCGGAGTAGGAAAGAATGAGCGCATCAAAAATGACTTGCTTGGAATCCCTGAAATAAAGGATTGCGCTTCCGATACCGTCGCTGTCGCTAAGCCGGAATGAGAATGTTTTCGTGTCCTTGGTGGAATCTTCGCACGCAACGGATGCGACCTCTACGTTGGGGATGTCGTTGTCGATGAAGATGGTGTAGGGCTCCATGGACGGGGTCGTGATCTTCGGGGCCTTACCCAGCTGCCCGAGCTCATCGCTAGCTGTCACGTAGAAATCTAGGCCCGGGGCCACGACGATGTTTGCTGGAATGGTGAATGTCCAGAGGCTGTCGCGGACATGCTGCAATGTGTAGGTCGTGAATTGCTCGCTCATGGAGTTCGACGCCCTGACGTACAGGTTAGCCGATGTGATGTTTAGCGGCGACCTGATGTAGACACCGATGGTCAGCGGCGTGTTCGAGGCTTGCGTGTGGTTGATCAGGTCCCAGGTGTCTTCTGTAAGCGTGATGATAGGCGGAATCGCCTTTTCGTCCCATTGGGCTGTATCGCTGGTCTTGATCTTGTTGAATGTCATGCCGATGACGACATCGTGCGTCTCGCCGTTCTGTGTCGTGTCGGGAGTCTGGAAGCATACGACATACTGCGACATAACGTTGTCGCGGATGGCTGCGTAAAGGCCACCCAGTTCGCTGGCGTCGCTTGCAAGGGAGAATGTTCCGCCTGTACTTGTTGCGAGGTTTTCCAGCGGATACTTGGTGTTTGTTTCAAGCCCGATGGAATAAATGGGGGTGTTTTTCTGTTGAGCTAGGTTGATGACGTCGTTCAGGTTGGTTGTTCCGCTATTGTTGTCGCCATCGGAGAATACGATGACCGCCGTCGCGTTGGTCTCGTTCACGATTTGCTGTACGCCAATGTAGGTTCCCGTAATAATGTTTGTCGATCCGCCCACGGCCTTGATGCCGTCTATGGAATTGAGCAGAAGCGTCTTGTTGGAGGTCATTGCCTGGTGGACGATGGTGGAGTCTACCTTGTTTTTTGCCGTGTCGCTTGCTGTCGGGGAGGGATCCTTCACATACACGTTACCGACGAAGCCGACTATGGCTGTCCTGTCATAGGGGCCCATGTTGTTGACGAATGAGCGGATGGCGTCCTTCGCCTTGTCCATGCGCTTATTTGTTTGCATCGAGTTGCTTTGGTCTACAACGATGACGACGGAAACACCTGTGACGTTGTTGATGCTGGTAACCTGGGGCTGCAGCTGTTCTCCGTCCTGCGTCAAGACGAAATCGTCGGAGACGAGACCGTAGAATGAACTTCCGGTGTTCTTGTCCGTGACGGAAACCTGGGCGCAGATTTCGGGATAGTTGCTTATGTCGAGCTTGGAAATGTTCAACGAGGGTTCTGCTGCTTTGTCGACCTTGAATGTCGCCTTGATCGTGCAGACGGAATCTTTCAGGATGACCGTTGTCCTGGAGCTTTTGGGATCGGTGATGGTCATGTCGCCGTCGATGTCTACCCAAGATTTGAATGTGTAGCCGCCATGAGGCCAGGCAGTAATGATATTCTTGACGCCGGGGCTTGTGTATACTTTCCCGGATGGGTTGGAGGCTCCTTCCTTGGCCGACTTTATGTTCAGAATATAGGGCGACGAAATCCAGACCGAGAAGGATGTGTTCGGGATGTTGTTCGAGCTGTCTCGAATGACCCAGTAAAGCGGAACGCCCGGTGTTCCCCTGAATATGAAGCTGCTTGCTTCGCTAAAGCTGCTTTCCGACGATGTCGTTGTAAAGGTCTTGTCTCCGTCGTATTCCTTGAAAATGCCATTGATATCACCGCTCGGAGCGATTTGGAATGCGTAGGAGTTTGTGTCGGGAGGTGTCCACGTGAACCTGATTTCCGAATGGGTCGATTCACTGTAGTAGTTTTGCAGGAAGTTGAATGTCTGCTTCTTATTGGAGAGCGTGTAGATGGCACTTGACTTGAACTGGGCCTTCAGTTCCACGTTGTCTTTGATCGTGACGAACGTGTAAGGATCATTGGCGTCCTCGATCGTGGGCGCGCCCGATACGGTCTGCCAGTTCGAGAAGCGGTAGCCCGAGGAAGCTTCTGCCGAAATGGAGTAGCGAGAGCCGGTGTAGGCTGTTGTATACCCCCCTGCGGGCAAAACATGGCCGTTACCGTCTGAGCTGAGAGTAATCTTGTATGCCTGCGTTGCGTAGTTGATGTAGAAGGGGTTGGCGTCTTTTCCCGTGTTGGCGATGACGATTGCAACTTCCTGTCCTGCCGTGAGTGTCAATGTTTCGGAATAGGTACCGAGGAAACGCTCTGTTACCGAGGCCGTCTTGTAGTCGGTCGCGGTGTACCGGATGTATTTGGCGGAATCTTGCGTAGCCTTGCTTGACACGACAATCGCATAGGTGCCGGCGCTCGGGGCCGTGAACAGGAAACGCACTCCAGCAGCTCCGCTGGAAACGTTCTTTGCGTATATGTGGTCAACGAAATTGTATTGGGTGGGGGTGCTTGAGATGGGATAGACGGTGCCCGCACGGAACACGGCTTTGACCTTACAGTCGCTGTGTATGCTCATGATTCGTGTCGTGTCTTTCTGGTCGTTTTCGATGACGCAGGAGCCCGACACCTTCTCCCAATGGTCGAATGCATTGTTTGTGCCTGCTTTGGCATATATTTTAACGGAATCGTTATCGATGACCTTGGTGTAAGTCCGTGTTACGGAAGCAGAATCAATTGCCCATACTTTATTTGCGGAATCAACGAAGACCGTTCCTTCGCCCGTGTGCGAAGCGCTTATGGAATATGTCTTGGAAAGCCGAACGAATACGGAGTCCTTCATGAATACGTTGGGGTAGCCGGAGGCATAGATGTATGTATAGTGCTTAGTGTTGGCCTTCGCCGTGAAGAAACATTTTTGATTAAAGCATGTCCTACTATCGTTGGTCTTGAATGTTGAATCGGTTCCGATATTAAATACTCCGATGGACTGGTCGATTTCGCTGATTTGCGCGTATTGTCCACTTTCTTGAACGTCAAAGTAAAAACGGATTCCGTAATCTCCGCCCCAAGAGCGCGATCTGGGGACGCGGACGCTGTTCTTGTCGAAGTTGTATTTCGTCCTCTGTTCCGTCAATTCATAAATGGGGAGCTCCTGAGTTACCATCCTGATGATTACGTCATCTGCCGATAGGATGAATCCTGTCGAATCGGCGGTTTCGTCGATGAACTTACCCTGTCCGGAGACGATTTCCCATTTGATAAGGTTTTCTCCGTAATTGAGGCGTGTTCGGGCGACAAGGGAAACGGTGTCGCCTTTGGAGGCTGTCAAGGGCGCCGAATCCCCTTCAATAAGGACATTTGCTATGGATTCCGTTGTAAAAACAAGGAAACACAAAATCATTACAATAAAAGCTGGCACGTAGACCTCTTTCCCAAATAGTAAAATCGACAACTCGTATTTTGTAATACATTAAATATATAACATATCCTATTAAGTAATATAAAAAATTGAGGATAATGGATCGGATATTTTGGTAAAATAACGGAAATGAAACTGGGACGTAGTTTGCGGTGCGTCCCCCAGTCGTGGTCTGCGATAGTTATATTTTGTTGTGACTGATTAAGGATGGTTTTATGCTCAAGAGGAATCCGTTTTTTGCGGTGCCTGTGCTGGCTTTTTTTTGCACTTTTGTGGCCTGGGCCGGGCCGGTCACGACTGTGCCTTGGAATGGCTACGTAGGGGCGGTCAGTTTTACCTTTGACGATGCTCTAAAGAACCAGATTGATAACCTGAAACCCATACTTGAGGGGCTTCCCGATGTGAAAGTGACTTTTTTTGTCACGAACATGAGTAACGGGCTGCAGGGAAATGCCGCCGGGTTCGCCGCCTTGGCCAATGCGGGCCACGAAATCGGGAACCACACGCTGTCGCATGGGCACATGACTGGGCAGAGCGAGTCCGAATTGAACAGTGAAATCGTGGATTTTGCAGGGACAATCGAGAAAACTCTTGAATCTGCCGGGGCTAATGTCAAGGTGGTGTCTTTTGCGGCCCCGTTCTGCGAAACGAACGAATCTGTGCAGAAGATTATTGCCAAACGCCACTTCAACAACCGCAACTGCGGCTGGCACGGACGCAACATGTGGGAAACCGAGCCCGAGATGTTCAACATCCAGGCGAAAATTTGGACTCGTTCCGGGGCGACGGCGGCAGAAATGCTCTCTTCCATGGATACCGCGGCCTTTATTGGCGATTTTAGCGGGGCGAATCCGTGGGATGTCCAGGTGACGGGTGGTTCCTGGCTGGTGGTGCTGAACCACGGTGTCACCGACGATGCTGGGGACGACTACTCCATCAACCCTTCCGATATCGAGAAAATCATGAAGCGGGCCGTCGAGAACAAGCTCTGGACGGCGAGCTTCGGTACGGTCGCCGCATACCACCGGGCGCATTTCGTCATGGATGCGGCGGAATCGGTCGCGTCGGATGACGGATTTACCGTTAGCTGGAAAATTCCGGATGAGCATATGCCCGAGAAGGTCCCGCTGCGTGTTAAAATCGATACGCAAGGTGTCGGGGAAGACGCTGTCGTGGAACAGGACGGCGTCGTTATCGCTCCGGAGTCCGATGGGACGTTTGTCGTGGACTTCATGGTGGCTAGCTTGAAGGTCCGGAAGGCACGGGCGGGGGAGGTTGGCGGCGGCGATAAGCCCGATTCGACGTCGGCCGCGGACTCGTCGGCCGTAGGCGATTCGTCTGGGACTGTGGGAATAGCGCGGACCCCGTCGGTGCCTGGCGCTTCTTTTGCAGATTATGCCGTTTTTGACTTGAACGGGAATTGCCTCGGCACGTCGAACGGATTCGTCGTGCCGGACCGCTTGCCTAGGGGCGCGTATATCGTCCGCGCATCGGGGTCGGGCCTTGCTCCCGTGACGAAAGTTGTCCGCAAGTGAGATTTTTACTATATTTGGGTTACTATGCTGAAAGAAGAATTTGAAGACGAATTTGAAAACGACGACGAAATGGACGAGGCTGCCCTCGAAAAGTTCGACGAGGATCCCGAAGAAGGGTTTGTCCCGCAGGTCCGCGACTATAGCGACCGCCGTATCCTGATTTGGGAAGAGGACGAAGCTCGCCGCAACGCCTGCCTCGAGGTGCTGTCCGACCTCCTCATGGGGGCGACCATCAAGGCCGTGGCCACCGAAGCCGAGGCTCTCGAGCAAATCGAGGCCGACGACTGGGATACGTTCGTCGTTGATTTCTACACCGAAGGCGTGTCGGAAAGCGATTTCATCAAGCGCGTCAACAACTATCCGGGCTCCATCCTGGTGGCCCTGTCGATGGGTCCGCTTACGCTCCCCGATGAACGCGATCCCGCCAAGACGGAGTATCTGCGTCGTCTTTTCGATATCGAACGCTCCGGTTCGCAGCTCCACGCGTAGGATTTCCTGCGCCAGCTGAACCGTGACCCGCAGTTCATGGCTATATAAGGCTTTTGCCCGGCTCTTGCCGGGCATTTTTTTGAAAAAAAAGCTTTTTGGTATGTAAATGGATGTGAATCGTATGCGAAAAAATTGCTGTCGGTCCACTTTTTTTGTTATATTATACCGTAGTTATAAGGACTGTTTTAGTATGGGATGTAATTTTTCAGGCATTGCTTGCCTTTTTTCACGATATAGTCTAATCGCGACTTTCGCGCCTTGATGGCGTGGAGGGTTCTTTTTTTATTTGAGTTTCAATTCCTCCTACCCCCAAAAACATCCCCGGCTTTTTAAAGCCGGGGATTCTGTATTGAGAGTATTCGTGGAGGTGAGGGGAGTCGAACCCCTGTCCAAAATCACTTCCATGTCCATTCCTACAAGCTTTCCCTTCGAATTTAAGATCTCGTCTTGTCCACGCCCGAGAAGGTCGGCGCGAATTTCGACCAGCCCAGTAAATCTCGGGGCAAGTCCCTAGGCATGGCCGGCCCCTATCCCATATTGCGTCCGGACGTACATCCCGATGGGAGCGGAATGAGGCCCGGCGTTGCCGTTAATTAGGCAGCGAGTGCGTAGTTTTCGTCAGCACTTATTTTTTTTCAGACTTTTTAACGAGTGCCCCCGTCTGAGACCTCGGCTTGCAACTAACACTTCGGCGACCCTGTCGAAACCAGAGCACCCCCAGTCATTAGTGGTTGGGGTCAAATATACAAAAAAATGCTGAAAATGCAACATAAAGCCGAAATTTGACGGATTTCGGCATTTTTAAAATTTAAGGAAATGAGAGCTCTTGTAAAAATTAATATATATTTTGTTTGCAATAGTGGTTTCGTTTTCGATCTTGCTGAATCAAGGATTTGGATTGTGGTGGGGACATATATAAAGATTTTACTCTTTTTCCTTGCGTTTGCGGTGTGCGCGAACGCAACCGTTACGATTGAAGGCGATACGACTTCCTATGATGTTTCCATCGGCGATACACTTTCTATTGCAGCTCGGCAAAGACTCTCGCCCGGAGAAAATTTCATCAAGTGGGAAATTGTTTCGGGAACGGGGGTATTTCTTGATTCGACCGCAGATTCTTCTGCGTTTATTCCGTCATCGAACGATGCTGTTTTAAGAATGGTTGTCCAAACATTGCCCATCTATGTGGTGACCGACCAGAAGACCATTTTCAATTTTTATAAGAATAGTGCGAATATTCCTAGAAATAACCAATATGGCTTACGCTTTTTCTATGAAACCAAAGAGGCCGGGTCGTATGCGATGGTTTATGAAAGTAACCAGGTTCTTGGTATCGTGGATTTTCTTCTAGATTCTACGTTCACAACTGCTGTTCCTACCGACTCTTTTCTCGCAAGCAAAAACTGTGTTAATTATAATCCGGGGAGCATAAAGTGCTTATTCAATGCACCTGCTCAGATCAAGAATTACTTTGTTGTTTATCTTGCCCGTTATCCCGATCACAACATGAAGGATTCGGCCGCAATCTGGATTGTTAAAACGCATTCCTTGGAAACTGTGGCGTCGGGAAATGGAAGTGCCTTGGTTGATTCTTCGGGGACAAAAGTCCAGTTGAACGACAAGGTCATCGATTCTGATTCCACCAAGATTTACGCTACGCCGGACAAGGACAATGTTTTTGACCACTGGGAAGTCGCATCGGGCTCTTGCTCTATCTTGGACGCAAAAAGTGAGACGACAAAAGTTGTAGACGTACTGAGCGATTGCAAGGTGAAAGCCATATTTATCCCTGGAAAAGTCTATACAATTACAAATGTTTCGACGGAATATAACTTCACTGATCATCTATATGCAAAGAAGGTTAGCAAAGGAAGTTCCGGAGTCAGATTTTCCTTTGTTGCTCCGAATGACGGCCCGTATACTATTATCGTATCAAACGCCTATACACAGGATTCAATAAAATACATTCGATATACAGCGTCAGACTATGCGACAGCAACGGTCACGAAGACATTTCTGGGGGCTTACTCGGAGTCTTTGAACCTCACGGCGGGGGATACTCTCTCTATCGTTATCGCAAATACGACGAGTAAAGCCAATTCCTTCTTTATCAATTATGCGACGCAGGCCTATACGCTCACACTTTCCCAGGACGGAAACGGAAAAGTTGTGCCGGATAGCGGCTATGCGTCGGCGTACACCGGTACGAAGTATTCCATCGGTGCCGAGGCAAATAGTGGGTATCGTTTTTCTGACTGGCAAATCGTGTCGGGTTCGCCCGTCATCGACGACAGCGAGGCTCCCTATACATTTGCAACAATCTCTGCGAATGCCGAGTTGAAAGCCCGCTTTAAAAAGAGTACGGTCCATTCGCTTACCAAGACAAAGCAGACCTTCAATTTCCAGAAGCACTACTATAGCGAGTCAACCCGGTCGGCAATCCGGTTTACCTGGACTCCACCCGATACCGGAACGTACTTGATTAGTTTTGAACCCGTCGACCCTGTTGCGGCGATTCTCAAGGATTACGGAACGGACAAGACGTTTGCGAATGTCGAATCTGAAAGAGCCGTCAGCGGCACGACGAGTTTTACCTTCAAGGGAACTCCCGGAACTCCGCTATATTGGGTTTTCCAGGACAGCACGAGTGGCATTCCGAATACGTCGTTCAAAGCATGGATTTCTACACCTTATGTGTTGAACGTCCTGACGGCCAAGGAAGGTGCGGTCAATCCATCTGGAAAAGTGTTCATGAGCCCTGGGGCAGAGTTGATTCTGACGGCTTGGCCCTATGGTGGTTATAAGTTCAAGTCCTGGGTGAATACCGAGGGCGAGATGACCATTGACTCGCCGAAGTCGTCGCGCACGAAGGTCTCGCAGACGGACTCTGTCTGTAGCGTCAAGGCGACATTCTCGGTTGATAAGTCCGCAGAGCCCGTTCTGAACATTGCAAAACTGGATGTGGGCAACTATCCCGAAATTTGCGCCCAGGTTTCCGTCACAGACAAACATTCCGGTCATTCTTTCTATGGGCTAGTCGCTGACGATTTCATTTTGAGCCAAGATGGAAATTCCATACAGCCCCAGGTCACGAGCATAAACAATGTTACGGGTGTTTCGATTGTCGTCGTCGTCGATGAAAGTACTTCGATGGGTATCAACCATCGTGTCGATAAGGCGAAGGACGCTATTCGTTCGTTCATAAACACCATGGGACCTTACGATAGGACAGCGATTGTTGGTTTCCGTGGAAGCGATTCGACTGTGGTTCATCAGTCCATGACTTCAGATAAATCCATGTTGCTCCAAGCTGTGGATTCTATTGGTGCCATAAGTTCAAAGACGAACATTTTTACAGGAACGATTGTCGGCATAAATCAGATTGTGAACGAAACCAATACGACTGCAGTTGTCGTGTTTTCCGATGGGGATAATAACAGCGGTTCCATTGACTTGAGAGGGACCATCGATCTCGCCAACTCGAAGAATACGACCATATATTCTATTGCACTGGAGAGCGAGTCCAGATACCCGCTGGAAAACCTAGCTACCGGTACGGGGGGGACATTCTCGATTGCAAGCGATGCAAGTGAACTGTCCGGTCTCTATGCCGGTATTCGAGACAACATCCTCTCACAATATATTGTTTGCTACCAGACTCCGGATACGCTCCAGAACGGCGAGATGCACGATGTTTCGCTCAGCACGACATTCAACAAAATTACTGCGATAGATGCGGCCCAATGGGATGAAAAGGCGATTCCGCCGGTCATTACGCTTACAGAAGACACTTGGGACCTGATCAACCACTCGCAGGAATCGAATAATCCGCTCACGCTAGGCGTGTACATCAGAACCCAGGTCGGAGTCAGCTATGCGGATGTGTATTTGCGTACGTCCGGCACGAACGAAATCTTTACGCCGTACCCGCTGCATAACGTGCGCGACAGCCTCTGGGAATTCAGCGTTTCCGCAGATATTCTGATGGCGCCGGGCCTAGACTTCTACGTGATTGTTGTGGACTCCCTTGGGCAAACCGGTAAGTCCCCCCGCATCCAGAATCCGGCGAGCCAGCCGTATACCATCTTCGTGGACAACGACATTCCCGCCATTGAGGTTATCTCCGTGGCCTGTGAAGATTCGACCTCTGACCTGAAGACCTTCCGTTTTGGCATCAAGGACAGCGACGGCATTGACGGCGTTACCCTCTATTACCGGGATTCAAGTGCGGTAATGTTCCTGGAAATGCCGCTCTCGTACTCCGACAAGGACGACTCCTGGGCTATCGAATTCCGCGCGAACGTGCGCGACTATGACATGCTCTTCTATTATCTCCGCGTGACGGATGCGAACGGCGCAACGGTCCGCTATCCGGGCGAGGGAACCCTCGTCACGGATGCTTGCCGCATCCATTTCGTAGACACCGATACCTCCGTCACGGACTCGATTGTCGAGGATACCATCACGCCGTCTCCCCGCGATTCCATCGTGTACTCGCTCATCGCGGACAGTGCCGAGATCTACGACAAGGACCTCGATGGCCGCGCCGATTACGTTCGCGTGCACTTCAAGGAAGAACGCGACGACAACATCACGAGCATCGACTCCATCTTCTGGAATTCCAACCGTGGCGAGTGGCGTTACGTGCCGGAAGGCACCATTAAGCAGGACCGTTCCGACGGGAAGTGGTTCGGAGCCTACATCAACAAGCCCTACAGGTACGGCCTGACGAAGGCGGACTCCGTCCATAAACCGTTCCTCGCCTTTACTACGGTCTATTCCGAGGAAATGGAGAACGTGATGCTGCAGGACCGCGTGGGTGCAGTCCCTTCCAAAGCGACCAAGTTCCCCGGGAAGGTGGGGCTCGACGATTTCATGGACCCGAATTCCGAAACGCCGCCCGACACCCTGCTCGTAATCCTTTCGGAGCCCGTCCTTAACGTCGGCAAGGAGAAAGGCTGGGAAAACCTGTTCCGGTACTCGGAGTCGTGCGACGACACGGTCACGCAGCCGCTCAAGTTGAGGCAGGCCCCCAAGATCCGTGATAACGGAACGCAGTGGGTTCTTGTCCTTGATGACTATTCCGTCAAGACCGGCTTCTGCCTTTCTACCGACCCGTCGGCCGCCTACGAGGACCTTGCTGGCAACGCGATGGGCCGCGGTGGCGCCAAGATAGATGGGAAGGACGGATCGCTTTATCTGGGCGAGGTCCGCCCGCTACAGGCCGTCAGCGGCATCGGCAAGACCCCGAAGTGGATCCCGCCCGGAGGGGACGAGTGGGAAACCCTGCCCGACTCCCTATTTGCCATCAGCGTAAAGACGTTGAAACCCTATACGGCCGAAGTCTATATTTTTGACGGCATTGCGACATATGTAACGCACTTCAAGCAGAAATTCGGCTACGACGGGGAAATGGACCAACCGGTTCGCGGCAAGGCTGGAGATTTGTTCAGGCAGGGGTACCTGCACTGGAACAAGCGTTCGGAGAATGGCCGCAGGGTGGGCACTGGCGTCTACATTTGGAAGATTTTCTTCAAGTTCGAAGACGGACACAAGGAAACGCGAATTGTCAAGACGGGTGTCTATCGCCGCGGTCATAAGAAGAAGTAAGTGGAGTAGAATTTAGAGGCTAGGATCTAGAGAATAGGGGGTGGCACGGCTTTGCCGTCTTATAATGACGCACGAAGTGCGTGATTTTTATTCACTAGCCTCTAGATTCTAGTCTCTACGCCCTTGATTTAAAATAAAATAATTTTTTTTGTCCGTTTAGGATAAAATAAGTATATATTTGAGGCGGGATTGTTTTATTGTAATCTTCATTATTTGAAGAGGGGGGCTGGGTGTTTTTCTTTTTTGTTTTGTTGTTCTGTTCTGCAATATTTGTAGCAACAGCCAATGCCGATGTTACCATTGAAGGGGATCCAAATCCTTACAATGTCGCTATTGGCGATACGCTTTCCGTTACATCTAGGACAAGTCTTCAGGTCGGCGAAAATTTTGTCAAGTGGGAGATTGTCTCTGGAACGGGGACCTTTGTTGACAAATTTGCCGATTCCACAGGATTCATTCCTTCGTCGGACCCGGTCGTAATCAGGAGAGAAACACAAATCCTGCCTATCTACGAAATATCCGAACTGCCGACCACATTCTATTTTAACGAAAATAGTGCGAAAATTCCCCAAAATGGGCTCTATGGCGTCCGGATGTTTTTTGAAACCGGCAATGGTGGAGATTACGCGCTGCTTTACAAAACGGGCCAGCCTGTGAATGTCGTTTACTACTATGAGGACTCGACGTTCGCCAAGAATACGCCCGACGATGCTACTTATACATTTTACATGCAGCGGGATTGCCGTAACGGTAGGTGTGTAATTAAAACCCCGCCCAAAACAAAGGTCTACGTTTTTGTCTATCTGCCGCCCGGCCCTAATTCCGACATGGAAGATGCGCTCACCGTCCAAATGGTCCCGTCTCATACCTTGCAACTTACGAGAACGGGATCCGGAACGGTTTATTTAAGCTGCTTGGATACGCTTATGTCAACATGTAAATGGGCTATGGATAGCGATACAATCCAACTTGGCTGTTATCCGGATAGAGGTCTCGCTTTCGACCGTTGGGAGGTTGCATCCGGTCCCTGTTCCATTTTGGATTCCTCTATTCAAACTGCCAAAGTCATCAACATGACGGGGGATTGCAAGGTCAATGCGGTATTCCGTAATGGGATTGTTTACCCCATCACCGATGTCTCTACCGAATACAATTTCCATAAACATGTGTATTCGCAGCAAAACGCCTCTCTTGGTCCCGGTGTTCGGCTTTCTTTTGTTGCGCCAACTACCGGAACCTACAATATTATTGTAACAAATGGTTTTTCGCAAGATCGCTTCTTTTATCACCGGTACACGGGCTTCTTCGCCAGGGAAGAAATCTCTAAGGAGGTCATTGACAATTATGTTGATACGGTGAGCCTTGTTGCCGGGGATACTGTCGGTGTCATTGTTTACAACGATTTAAAGACGGACAGTGTTTTCTTTATCAATTATACGATGCAACAAGCATATAGGCTTTCGCTTTCTCAGGATGGGCACGGCAAGGTGTCTCCATCGGGAGGCTATTCTCCAGCTTATGCGAATACAAGGTATCCTATTTCTACTGAGGCCAATACGGGCTACCGTTTTTCGGATTGGCAAATCGTATCTGGTTCTGCCGTTATCGATGATAAGTATGCTCGCAATACGTTTGTTAGAATTTCTTCGAATTCCGAACTGAAAGCTACCTTCAGACCTGTTTCCATATGCACGCTTTCCACGAAAAAAAAGACTTTCAACTATGAAAAAGATTATTATGATGAATCCACCTTGTCTGCGATTCGGCTCACTTGGACTCCGCCGGATTCGGCTTATTATGTACTCCGTTTCGATCCCGTTGATGATTTGGATGCCGTTGTCTATGGTTATGGAACCGATGGAACGTTTACGAACCCAATATCGTTTGCTTCAGCATCTCAGGCGATTGGCTTGACTGTCAAGGGAACGCCCAACGTTCCGCTTTATTGGGTTATTCAAGATTATTCTTCGGGTATCCCGAACAAATCATTTACAGCTTGGGTGGCGGCATCTCCTTATGTATTGAAGGTGAAAGCTTCCAAGGAAGGTGTTATAGAACCGTCAAATACGATCTACACCACTCCAAATTTCGACACGCCCGTAACGGCAGTACCCCATGTCGGTTACAAGTTCAAATCTTGGGAGAAGGTCAAGGGCAAAATGACGATTTCGTCTTTGTATAATGCCAAGACCTCCGTAGTTCTGGTGGATTCCGTCTGTACGATCAAGGCGACCTACACAAAAGACAAAACGGTCGAGCCCATCTTGAGTATTTCGAATTTGGACCTCAGTAATTACCCTGAAATTTGTACATACGTATCTATTGTAGATAGCAAAACGGGGCGCCCCTTTAACGGGCTTGGGTCTGACGACATAGACTTGACACAAGACGGGCAAAAAATTCGGCCCCAGGTTACGACCACCAAAGCTTTAGGTGGAGTTTCGGTCGTTATCGTTGTCGACGAAAGTCCCTCTATGGATGAAAATAAACGTATGCAAAAGGCTAAGGATGCCATCCGCTCCTTTATTTTCAATATGGGCCCTTACGACAGAACCGCCATTGTCGGGTTCCGTGGGTACGAAGATTCAACGTTTGTGCACCAAAAGATGACTTCAGACAAAAAACTGCTGCTCAACGCTGTGAATACTCTGATTACGAAGGGGTATGGCACGAATGTTCTCAATGGCGCTTATGATGGTCTCAAGGAAATCGTAAACGAAACGAATACGACTGCAGTCATCATCCTCTCCGATGGAGAAAACAATGCCGGAATAACGGATATATCTGTTGTAACCGACGAAGCCAAACGAAAGAATACATCCATTTATTCCATTGCGCTTGAAACGAGAACGACATCCCCATTGAAGGAACTTGCAGAAAATACCGGGGGAATGTTTGTCTCTGCGAGTGACGCTTCCGAACTGGCCGATATCTATGCCGATATGCGAAACAATATCCTCTCGCAGCATATCATCTGTTACCAGACTCCCGATACAATTCCAAATGGCGACGTGCATAATGTCGTTATCGGCATGACCTTCAACAAGAGAACCACCAAGGATTCTGTCCAATGGAGCGAAAAATCGATTCCGCCGAAGGTGAACCTTACGGAGGACACTTGGGACAAAATCCGGAAGTCACAACAGGCGAACAATTCCATCACCATTTCAGCTTATGTCACGACTTCTTTAAGCATCAAGAACGCAAATATATTCTTGCGGAACTCCAATACGGGGAATACGCAATTTACTTCTTATTCCATGCGGCATGTCAAGGACAGCTTATGGGAATATACGGTCCCGGCGAATCTCGTTGTTGCTCCGGGAATCGACTTCTATATCATAGCGACCGATACGGCGGGGCAGTCGGGCAAGTCTCCGAGAATTACAAATCCGAGCCTGGAACCTTACACCATCTTTGTGGACAACGATATCCCTGAAATCAAGGAGGTCTCCATCGTGTGCGAGGATTCTACAAGCGACCTCAAGACTTTCACATTCCAATTGACCGACCACGATGGAATTTTTGGAGCACAGCTGTTCTACAAAGGCGAAGATGATGTCATATACCAAGTGAATTCCTTTGCCAACACTTATGTGGGCGATACCTGGACAACTAGGGTCCCCATGAATATCATAGAGTATGCCGGTTTCAGGTACTACCTTCGCGTAACAGATGCCCTAGGGGCGTCTGTTCGTTATCCTGAAACCGGTTTTTTGACTACAGACGCATGCGAAGAGAAGGACGTTATCCTGGAACCGGAAGATTCGAGCTTTGTTGATTCGATTCCTAAGGATTCGGTTCCCAAGGACTCGAATATGGTTCCTTCCGATACGGTTCCCGAGGATTCTCTCGCACCATCGCCCCGCGATTCTATCGTGTACTCGCTCCTTGCCGATACGGCCGAAATATACGATAAGGACTTGGACGGTCTCGCCGATTTTGTGCGCGTACACTTCAAGGAGGAACGCAGAGACAACATCACGGGTGTGGATTCCATCTTCTGGAATTCGAATCGAGGTGAATGGCGATATGTGCCGTCCGGGAAGATGAAACAGAACCGCTCGGACGGCAAATGGTTCGAGGGCTACATCAACAAGCCGTACAAGTATGGGCTGACCAAAGCCGATACGGTAAGGAAACCTTTCCTTGCGTTTACGACAATCTATTCCGACAAAATGGAAAACGTAATGCTCCGCGACAGGGTGGGGGCCGTCCCTGCAAGAGCGACCAAGTTCCTGGGGAAGGTTGGCCTCAAGGAATACATGGACCCGAACTCTGAAATTCCGCCAGATACGTTGGTCATCTGGATGTCCGAGCCGATTAGGAATGTCGGCAAAGAAAGGGGTTGGGAGAATCTGTTCCGCTATTCGGAATCTTGCGAAGACACGGTTTCGCAGCCGCTGAGTATGAAAGAGGCTCCGATAATCCGCGATAACGGTCAATTGTGGACGGTTCTCTTGGACGGTATTTTTGTCAAGGAAGGGGCTTGCTTGTTTACCGACCCCGAAGCGAGTTACGAGGACCAGGCGGGCAACCCCATGGGTCGCGGCGGAATCAAGATAGATGGGGAGGATGGTAAAATTTATCTCGGCGAGGTGCGACCGTTGCAGGCTGTCAGCGGCATCGGCGAGACTCCGCAGTGGATTCCGCCGGAAGGCGCTGGCTGGGAACCCCTGCCGGACACGCTTTCGGCCATCAGCGTGAAATCTTCCATGCCCTACACGGCCGAAGTCTACATCTTTAGTGCCATTTCGACTTATGTGACGCACTTTAAGCAGAAATTTGGCTACGATGGGGAGATGGAACAGTCTGTCCGAGGGAATGCCAGCGATTTGTTCAGGCAGGGGTTCTTGCATTGGAACAACCGATCCGAGAAGGGTCGCAAGGTGGGGTCGGGCATCTATATCTGGAAGATTTTCTTCAAGTTCGAGGATGGGCACAAGGAAACGAGGGTCGTTAAGACTGGAATTTACCGCCGCGGGAGTCGGAAGTAGACAGTAGGAAGTGGTTAGGGGTTAGGATCTAGAATCTAGGGGCTAGGGAGAAATATCACGGCTTCGCCGTCTTATATTGACGCACGAAGTGCGTGATTCTTTTCACTAGCCTCTAGTCTCTATTCTCTAGTCTCTATTCTCTAGTCTCTCAAAGACTCACTGCTCATAGCTCATGGCTCGTTCCTCGAGCCTCATCCCCCTTGGTTTCTTTTTTTTTTCTTGTGTAAGAGGGGTATATAATGTACTTTCTGCATA
>JAEEGI010000689.1_pt1:5000-94182 | contig 94182 bp, 68 predicted proteins | sample 8958751 | NCBI WGS metagenome assembly JAEEGI01 (sample SAMN16246545, study PRJNA631951) | gut metagenome | biome: gut microbiome; feature: rumen; material: KS-attached | host: Bos | place: Iran: Karaj | collected 2018-10 | reverse complement strand
AACGCTGAAGGCATCTAAGCGTGAAGCCCCCCTCAAGAAAAGATATCCCATAGCATAAGCTAGTAAGATCCCTGAGAGACGATCAGGTAGATAGGTCGGGAGTGGAAGCACGGAAACGTGTGGAGCGGACCGATACTAATCGATCGAGGGCTTGACCTTAATTGTTACTTGCATTATAATCGGTATGAATTTGCCTGAGGCCATTACATGGTTTCGGTTACGGCCCGGTGGCTCAGTTGGTTAGAGCGCCGCCCTGTCACGGCGGAGGTCATGGGTTCGAGCCCCATTCGGGTCGTTTTTTAACCTCATATTTTGGATGCTTTGTGATTTTCACAAGGCGATACATTCGGGGTCTTAGCTCAGCTGGGAGAGCATCTGCCTTACAAGCAGAGGGTCATAGGTTCGAGCCCTATAGGCCCCATACGGATGGGTTCCCGAGTGGCCAAAGGGGGCAGACTGTAAATCTGTTAGCGACGCTTTCGAAGGTTCGAATCCTTCCCCATCCAGTTTGTCGCGGGGTAGAGCAGTCTGGAAGCTCGTCGGGCTCATAACCCGGAGGTCGCTGGTTCAAATCCAGTCCCCGCAATCACGGCGGATCTGCCGGGATAGGCCACCGGGAACTTTTTTGTTTACGGTGGACAATCGAATAGATACCATGCCCAGATAGCTCAGTTGGTAGAGCAGCGGACTGAAAATCCGCGTGTCACTGGTTCGATTCCGGTTCTGGGCATTTTTTCATATCCAAAAAGGATGTGAAGAGATGGAGCACTAGCTCAGGTGGTAGAGCACTTGACTTTTAATCAAGTTGTCGCGGGTTCGAATCCCGCGTGCTTCAGCACAGGCGCACGGTAACCCGCGTGGGTTGCCGTGCTTTTTATATATGCATTTTCTGCCGTTTTGGCGTAAAGGAAGTCAAAAAAGTGCTAAAATAAGTCAAAAATGTGCGTTCCATTTTATAAATAAATATTTTATACTGATAGCCGGATGTTGGTGACCGCGGGGTCGGCGTTCGTCCGGCAGGAGTTGCTTATGAGAAGGTTTGGTAAGATTCTTGCATTTGTACTCACGGCCACGCTTTTCGCGGGGCTGTTCGCAGGGTGCGGCGCCGGGGATAATCACCCGGAGGACGACCGTATCACCATCACCATCTGGACGATCGCAACCGAGGGCGACGCCTTTCACAAGCCGTTCACCGAGGCAATCGCGGAGTACAACCGCAGCCAGGACAAGTACAAGGTCGTGATGGAGACTTTCGAGAACGATCAGTACAAGGCGAAGCTTCCGATTCAGGTCAAGGCGAATCAGCTGCCCGACATTTTCTACACGTGGGCGGGTGGATTTTCCGAAGCCTTCGTGGCGTCCGGCAAGGTTCTGGAACTGGATTCCTTCTACGAAAAATACCGTGACGAGCTCCCCGAGAGCAAGCTGGCCGCACGCTACGACGGCAAGCTGTACGGAATCCCGTACGTCACGCCGATTTCCGTAGTTTTCTATAATAAGAAGGCATTTGCCGCGGCGGGCATCGAATCGACGCCCGAGACGTACGATGAGTGGCTTGCGTGCTGCGAGAAACTCAAGGAAGCGGGAATCATCCCCATCGGCAACGCGGCAAAATCCGACAACGCCTGGGTTCTGGCGATGCTCTACGATGCATTGATGCTCAAGACCGTGGGCCCCGGGAAGCTGGCGAAGGTGCTGACCGACAAGGAAGGCTCCTACAACAGCACCGCCTTCCTGAAAGGCACGGAGGCGTTTCGCAAGATCATAAGCCTCGGCTATATGGATCCCCGCGCCGGCATGATCAACAACGATCAGGCGCTGGAGAAGCTGTATCGCGGCGAGTCCGCGATGTACGTTACGGGATCGTGGCTGGCCTGTCAGTTCTATGATCCGAAGAATTGTGAGAATCCGGAAGATTTCGATTTCTTCCCGGTTCCGGTGATCAATGAGGCAAATGCCTCCGCCACCGACTTTATGGGCGGTTCGGCGGACACCCTCATGGTAAACCGATATTCCGAGCATCCTGAGGAGGCTGCGGAAATTGCATTTTTACTTGCCCGTTCGGTTTCGCGCCGCTCCTACTTAAGCGGTGCGGGCACACCTGCATGGAACGTCGATTACGATACTTCCGCGGTGCTGCCGCTGCCGAAGAAGATCGCGGAAACCTGCGAAGGTGCTACGTCCTTCACGCTCTGGTTCGACACGTTAATGGTCGCGGACGACAAGGACGAATACCTCAAGAACCTCACTGACCTGTACAACGGCACCATCGATGCACAGCAGTTTGTGAGGAACATGGCCGAGAAGCTTTCGCAGCAGCGATAATGAATTTGCCATCATCGTAACATTTTTCCAAATATACGCACAAGACCTCGAATGAAAGCTTCGTCTGCAGCGATGCGGGTGAAGCGGCTGGCCGCCGGGATACCCCGCGCGGCCGACCCTGTCGAGGTAATCCACGCAGAGGATGCTCCGATTACGGAGCGCGCAACAACGTTTCGCGATGAACACTACTTCACTTATATTTGTTTGCGCATAAGGCAAAGCAGGCCCGGGTAACCGGGCCTGTTTTGTTTCCCGGGGAGGGGACGCGAGGCCGGAAAAAGAATCCCTCGTCAGCTGCACGGGGCATCTAAGCGCCCGCTTCAAACGCATATCGAAAGGCCGCATCTGCGAAACTCGCTTCGCTCAGACATCTTGATGCGGCCTTTATGCATTCTCCCGGGCGCTAAGATGAGCCCTCTCGCAGGCTTGGCCTGCTCGAGTAGCAATGCTTCCGAGGGTTTCTTTTTCCGCCCTCACGTTCAACACCCCTCCCCAAAACAAAACAGGCAGGAAAACCCGGTGGCGCGGGGAATTGAAAGTAACGTTCATTGCGGTTCTGATGATTAATAAAATGATGTCGTATCGAAAAGAGGGCGCACGCTTGGCGACTGTGCAGGGGGATGGGCGGAGCGCTTTCCGAGCAAGCATCTGACTCCCGGCGAAGAAGTCGCCGGGAGGGCTATCTTAGCGCGCGCAAGATCGATTAGGGCGTTTCGAGGACTGTTCGAAGCGAAGCGAGCCCCGCAGAAACGCCCTTGATTATGAGATCGCCGCGCACGCTTAGATTCCCTGAGGCTGCGCGCTCGGAAAGCGCTCCGCCCCATCCCCCTATTCTATTCGGGCAAACGCGCCCTCGTGGCGCTTTTTTGTTGAAAATATCCGCTGTTTTTGCTATCATTACTGTAATGTTTTGTTGTACTGTCACCGGCCGTCGGTTTGCCGTTTTGTTTCGGCAGGGGGTGTTTAAAGCGATATGAAAAATCATCCGTTTCGTTCCTTGCCGCTGAAGCAGAAATTGCGGCGGTTGTTTTTGCTGGCGTCGATCTTGTATATCATTTTCATGTTCGTTCTGTTTGTGTTTCTGTTTCAAAGACAGAGCGTGGAATCGGCGCAGAAGACGCTCCGGGCGAACCTTCTGACCATCGGCGGCACCATCCGGTCGAAGGTGGAGAAGGTCAACGCGTTTACGTTCCTGATCCTGATGGATGAGGACGTGCAGGAGTATCTGACATATGATCTGAAGGCGCCGGATGCGGACGAGGCCACCTTTAAGAACCTCGAGCGGGACGCGTTGGCGTCCATGCGGAACGTGATGGTTCCCTACGACGAGGTGTGCTCCGTCTATGTGGTGCGCGAGGATCTGAAATACGCATGCCTGCAGCAGGACGTGCGGGTGTTCCGCGTGGACCGTTTTGCGGAGGATCCGTGGCGCTCGGCGCTCGCGCAGAAGCACGGAAAATACGTTGTCTGGAAGAACGGTGACGGTATCTTCAGCATTCCCGATCAGAGCATCATGAGTATGATGCGCGTCTACAATGACACGAAGACGCAGAAGAAGATCGGGTACTTAAGCGCAAACTTTTATGTTTCCGAATTGATGAACACGCTGGTGGGGGAGGACTTGGAGCGCAGGGAGTATCAATTCCTCGATCACAACGGGCTCTCCATCACGGTCACCGGCAATTCGGGAACGGAACTCTTTGACCGCTACCGCGAGACAGCTGCGAAGAAGGGGACGACCTCGTTTGTAACCAGCGGCATTTTCCGAAGAGACATCTACGCGGAATACACGATCCCCGAGACGGACATGACCATTGTGTGCGTGGAGCACTTCCTTCTGTGGGAAAATCTTTCCTACAAATTCATCACGATCCCCCTGGCGTCGACGGCGTTGATGATGGCCGCGCTTTTGTGGCTGGATGCGATGATCCGGCGCTACGTCACCAGGCCCATCCGAATGCTGTCGGGGTCGATGCAGTCCGTTAAGAAGGGCCTGTTCCGGCGGGCGTCCATCGTCACCTACGACGACGAGATCGGTATGCTTAAGGACAGCTACAACGAGATGATGGTCGAGATGGACCGGCTGATCCACGAGCTTCTCGAGAAGGAGGAGACGGTTCACAAGACGGAGATCAACGTGCTGCAGCAGCAGATCAAGCCGCATTTTCTGTACAATACCATTGAGATGATCGCGAGCCTTGCGGTGGATGAGGACACCGACCGCGAGCAGGTGTACGATGCGCTGGAGACCCTGGGAAGCTTTTACCGGCAGTTTCTCAGCAACGGAAGCAACGAAGTGTCGCTGGCGACGGAGATCGAGATCGCGAAGAAGTATCTCAAGCTGCAAAAGCTTCGCTACGGCGAGATTTTCGAGGATGTCTACGAGATTGACGAGTCGTGTCTGTCGCTTCGCCTGCCGAAGCTGACGATCCAGCCGATTATCGAGAACAGTCTCTACCACGGCATCCGCCCGAAGGGCGAGTTCGGCACCATCCGGATCCGCGTCTTCCGCAAGGACGACGAGGTGCATGTGGAGCTGTACGACAACGGCGTCGGTATGCGCGGCAGTCTGGTGGCCAATATCATGAAGGATACCGAGGAGCATTTCGGGCTCCGCCGGACGATCGAGCGGTTCTGCTACTTCGAGAAGCGGGACGACTGCTACACGATCGAGAGCAAGGAAGGGGAGTATACGCAGATTACGCTGGTTCTTCGGGACCAGAAAGGAGACTAGCTTATGTATCGGGTGATGATCATTGACGACGAGCCGGCGATCTATCGGCTCCTTTCGAAAATGATTGACTGGTCGGCTTACAATATGGAGATTGTGGGCACGGCGGCGAGCGGTATCGAGGCGATCAACACCATCGATGACCTGCAGCCGGACGTGTGCTTTGTGGATGTGCAGATGCCGTTCATGGACGGGATTGAATTTTCCAAACTCGCCAAGGTGCGGTATCCGGACATGGCCATCGTGGTGCTCTCCGCGTACGACGAGTTTCAGTATGCCAGAGAGTGCATCGGCATCGGCGTGTTCGACTATCGCCTGAAGCCGATCGAGAAAAAGGACATCAATGACACGCTGAGACGGTTGTTTCTTTACCTGAATAACCAACGCGAGGCGAGGGGTGAAGAGCCGGAAATCTCCTCCGTTGCGAAGGCGTCCTACAGCCTGGAGAAGGTGAAGGAATATATTCAGACGCGGTATTTTGAGGTCGACATGAACGTGTCGAAGGTGGCGAAGGCCTTCGGCTTCAATCAAAGCTACTTAAGCCGCAAATTCAAGAGTGAGACGGGGGAGCGCCCGGTGGATTATCTGCTGGCCTGCCGCATGGAGCACGCGAAGCGCGCCGCCCTGGCGGGGAAGCAGCCGTATCAGGTGGCGAAGGAGATCGGAATTCCGGATCCCAATTATTTTGCGCGGTGCTTTAAGAAGTACACCGGCATGGCGTACTCTGCGTATCAGCAGAGCGTGAAGAAAGAATCCTAGCGGCGGGAATCGGTTTGCATTTTCCCGTTGCTTGCGATACAATGTTTCTGTCGGACCGGAGTGTCCGGCGGCGCGTATTTTATCATAGGAGGTTCTTTTGTATGGGTTTGTTTGACAAGAAATTCTGCGACATTTGCGGAGAGAAGATCAGCTTTTTGGGGAACCACAAGCTGGAGGACGGCAACATGTGCTCGGCCTGCAACAAGAAGATGTCCCCGTTTTTCAGCGGTCGCAGAAAGACCACCGTCGCGGAGATGAAGGAGCACCTTGCGGAGCGCGAGGCGAACCGTGCGAGACTTGCGACGTTCAATGTGAATTCGACTTTCGGCGATTCCAAGAAGGTTTACGTGGATACCGCCAACGGCAATTTCCTGGTAACCTATGCGGCGCCCGGGAATTTTGAGAAGGATAATCCCGACATCCTGCCGCTCTCGGCGGTCACCCGCTGCGATGTGGACGTGAAGGAGACCCGCGAGGAGGAATTTTCCAAGGATGCCAACGGCAACCGCGTGAGCTACAATCCCCGCCGCTACCGCTATTTCTATGATTTCAAGGTTGTCATCGGTGTGAACTGGAAGTGGTTCGACGAGATCGACATAAACCTTAATACCACCCGCGTGGAGGGCCTGCAGTCCGCGAGATATCATCAGTTTGAGCTGATGGGCCAGCAGATCCGCAATGCCCTTACGGGACAGCCCATCACGATCACACAGAATTATACGAGCGCGCAGCCTCTCACCGGCGCCGATCTTCTTAGCATGATGGCGCAGGCAAATGTGGCCGCTTCCGCAGCGTCCGGCAGTGCGAACAGCAGTGTCGCTTCGGTTTCCGCAGTGGCCGCCCAGCAGGCTCCGGTCTCGGTTTCCGCTTCCCAGGCAGCTCCCATGTCCGCTGCCCAGCCTTCGGCAAATGTGACGTCCGCTCCGGTTTCCGCGGCGCAGCCCGCCAACACGTTCTCGAACGTGGCACCGAACTGGATGTGCCCGTCCTGCGGCCGCTCCAACGACGGCGCGTTCTGCAGCAACTGCGGCACGAAGAAGCCCGAGCCGAAGCCGCTCACGACCCACACCGAGTTCAAGACGACGGCACCGAACTGGATGTGTCCGTCCTGCGGCCGTTCCAACGACGGTGCGTTCTGCAGCAATTGCGGCACGAAGAAACCGGCGCCTCGCAAGAAGTGTCAGTCCTGCGGATGGCTTGCTCCGGTTGACGGCGCACCCAACTTCTGCCCGCAGTGCGGATCGAAGCTGGAGTAGCATTTTTCGACGGAAAACAAGGATTCTTACCTGCCCCGGAAGCGTGAGTCTTGTGTGAAAGACTTGCTTTTTCGGGGCAGATAGTCTATAATGCGAGTGCATTTTGCGCACGAGGCGGCCGGCGGGGAGAAAGCGATCGGGCCGTCAAAATCGGGAGTCATTGGGGAGTGCTCTGGGAGTGCGCAGGGAGGTTGTATGACACTAAAAAAAGAACGGGCCGGCATCATTGCGATGGTGATGTATGCGCAGATGATCCTGGTCGTCTTTGTGATCAGTGCTTCGCTCGCCAGAGATGTCGGTCTCGGCGGCGTTGTGCTGCCTTTGATGATCCGCGCGGCCGTGCTGACGATGCTGGTGCTCATCGGCGCGATCGTTGCGTACTTTCTGGTTCCGAAGAAGAAACGGTCGTGGTTTATCCTCGGCGCCTTCGGCTTTGAGATTCTTGCCTGGGCGCTTGCGGCTGTCTGGATGGGCATAAAGGGCGTGTTCGGCGTGACAGAGTTTTTGTACGCGTTCCTTGTCGTTGCGCTTCTGGTGATCGGCACGGCGATCCACACGCTGCTGGCGCCGAAGAAGGAGAAAGGAAACTGGGCCCGTGTCCGGGTCATGGCTTCTTTGGAAGTCATTGTCTTTTTGGTCGGTGCATTTTACGTCGTGCTGCATTTCCGCAACGACTTCATGCGCACGGACGTGACGCTTTTGATGTTCGTTCTCTGCGCGGTTTCGCTGTTGTGTTTCTGGTGGTGCTCCGAATCCGTGAACCACGTACTGACGCTTGTGATCATCCTGCTTCAGGTGATCTCCTACATCGTCTGCTTCGGCAAATTATGCACCAACAAGGAGCAGCAGGAGCTGATCGGCGTTGTGCTTAAGAGCAAGAACATGTCGCACATCCTGACGATGCTTGCGATGCTTTTGGTGTTCCTGCTGGCGGTGGCGGTGCTGCTGCAGTACCTTAAAAACCTTCAGGTCATCGGAAAATACGCATCCATTTCGTTTACGTGCATCGTGATCGGAATGCTGATGCTTCTCGGTTCGCTGCAGGATAAACTGGGCGACGCAGCCGGTATCGATTCCGGCGATGCGGTCACCACCGAGGAGTACTGTCTGTATGTTCCGACGGACGATCCCGCCCGGGAGCTCTCCGACGCGGCCGGATACATCATCGCCTACGGTGCGGAGGGCCGCACCATCGCCATGGCGAAGGCGGTGGAGGCGCTCAGCGAGAAGGCGGGCACGACGTTAACGCTTCGCGGTTACGACTCCCGTATCGAGGCGGCGGAAGCCCTTCGAAACGGCGAGGTGAAGGCGGTATTTATCGAGGGGTTGTATGCGGAGATCCTCGATGCGGCATACGAGGCGATGGAGATGGATGTCTCCTTTACCGGCAGCACCCGGTCGATCTTTACGCTCTCGATCCCTGCGGTCCCGGACGATCCGGAGCCTACGGAGGAGCCGGATGATCCGAATGCGACACCGACGCCGACCCTCAAGCCCGGCGCGCCGACACCGACGCCGGATCCGTTCCAGCCGGCAGAGTTTAAGGAACGGCCGGACAACTCCGGAATCGACCTCACGACGACGCCGTTCACGGTGCTTTTGAGCGGTATCGACACTTACGGCGGAATTACCGCGAGAAGCCGAAGCGACGTGAACCTTCTCATGTGTATCAACCCGGTGACGAAGGAGATTGCAATCGTCACGACGCCGAGAGACGCCTATGTACATATTCCGGGCAAGACAAAGAAGCTTCGCGACAAGCTTACCCACGCGGGCATCTACGGACCGCAGTACTCCATGGCGACGCTGGAGCATCTGTACGGCGTGCCGGTGGACTTCTACGTGAGAGTGAATTTCTCAAGTGTTGTGAAGATCATCGATGTGCTCGGTGGTGTGGATGCACAGTCGTTGTACACGTTTACTTCAAACGAAGGATACCAGTACCGCAAGGGACTGATGCATATGAACGGTACACAGGCGCTTGCATTTGTGAGAGAAAGAGAGCATGTTCCGGGCGGCGACTACACCAGAGGAAAGCATCAGATCGAGGTTATCAAGGGCCTGATCAACAAGGTGACATCCTCGAAGGTGCTGTCGAATTACGAGAGCTTCTTAAACACCTTGTCGAAGAGCTTCCAGACGGACATCACGGTTTCGCAGATCGCGCAGCTGGCGACGATGCAGTCCAGCGACGGTGCGAACTGGCACATCACCTCGTATGAGACGGTGGGCAGCGGCGACTGGGCATACTGCGACGCGATGCCGAGCACGAAGCTGTGGGTGGCATCGCTGGACGTGAATTCCATCGCGAAGTCCGCAGGACTGATGAGACGCGTCTTAAACGGCGAGTACATCCAGGACGGCGAGTACAAGTACGACAAGTAAGTTTCATTGATGATCACGGCGCGGGGGCTGGGCTCCCGTGCCGTCTTTTCCGAAAGAGGGCGCGGAAAATGCGTGCCGCAATCGGTAACACGGGGAGGCGACCATGCGTCTCAGAAGACGAATTCTCATTGCCATCATCCTCTGTCTGCTCCTGCCGCTTCTGGCAATCGCGGTTGTGGTTGTCCTGATCCTGCGGTTTCAGGTGCATTTGCTGTCGGTTTCCTACAACGTCAAGACCGACACCTTTGAGGTTATCCAGAATTCACCCTCGCTGTTTGAGAGCTTGACGAGGGACGATTACAATGACCTTCTCGAGACGGTACGCCGTAATCCGGCGCTGGTCACGGATCCGGAGTGGCTTGCGGAGCGGAACGAGGGACTCGCGGAGAAGCACTCGTTTCTGTGCTTCCGCGTGGACGGCGAGATCGTCTATAACGGCGAGCCCGATTTCTACAGCACGCTGGAGGCGCCGCTCCCCGATTTCCGGGAGCCGGATGCCGAGCGGGATCAGAGCGTATATCTGGAAGGGGATTCCCGGGCGCTGATCCGCCAGATCGACATCCGCGGCGAGGACGGGTCGGAGCAGTCGCTGTTCTTCATCACGGACATCAACCACGTGCTGCCGCAGTGGAAGAAGACATTTTTCGAGGTGCTGATCGCGATGCTTGTCGTTTTGGTGATCACGACGCTCATCGTTGTGCGGTGGCTCACCCGAAGCGTTGTCGTGCCGCTCTCGACGATCAACGAGGCGGCGAACCAGATTTCGGCCGGAAACCTTGACTGTCCGCTGCCGGTGGGCAAGAAGGACGAGATCGGGCGGCTGCAGGCGGACTTCGAGTCGATGCGCGTGAACTTAAAGGAGATGTCGGAGAGCCGGCGCCGCTACGAGCAGGACTACCACGACATGATCGCCAGTATCAGCCACGACTTAAAGACGCCGCTCACGGCCATCCGCGGCTATGCGGAGGGCCTTCTGGACAACGTGGCGGACACCCCCGAGAAGCGCGAGCGGTATTTCCGGACGATCCACACCAAGGCCACCGACATGGAGCGCATGGTGGAGGAGCTGACATTTTTCGCAAAGATCGAGCAGCGCGCCATGAAGTATGAGTTTCGGGAAATGCAGGTCCACGGCTTCCTTGCGGACTGCATCGAGGATCTGTCCCTGGACCTTGAGACCCGCGGCGTGACCATTTCCTGCGAGGAGCATATCCCGGAGAGCCTCACGGCGGTGTTTGACCCCGAGCACATCAAGCGCGTGCTGGTCAACATCATCGGAAACTCCGAAAAATACATGGACAAGCCGGACGGGCGCATCTCCGTCGGCGTGGACGAGGAGGACGACTTCGTGCGCTTCTCGGTCACGGACAACGGCTGCGGAATTCCCGCGTCCGACATGCCCTACATCTTCGATCGATTCTACCGCGGCGACGCGTCCCGCGGCACGAAAAAAGGCGGCAACGGCATCGGTCTGTCCATCGTGAAATCCATCGTGAGCGCCCACGGCGGGTCTGTGAAGGCCTCCAGCGCCCCCGGAAAATGGACCACCATCAGCTTCACGCTTCCGAGACACTCGGAGCAGCTGCCGCAGTCTGACGACGGTAACGGAGGAATTATATGGAACCGGAAAACAAGCAATCCATCCTGATCATTGAGGACGAGGAAGCCATCGCCGAACTGGAGCGCGACTATCTGGAGCAGTCGGGCTTCTCGGTGGCGCTTGCCGGCGACGGGGCCTCTGGCCTTGCGCGGGCCCTCGAGGAGGATTTTGATCTCGTCATCCTTGACATCATGCTTCCCGGCCTCGACGGCTTCAGCGTCTGCAAGAGTATCCGCGAGGTCAAAAACATTCCGATCCTGCTTGTATCTGCCAAAAAGGACGAATCCGACAAGGTCAGCGGCCTGGGTCTCGGCGCCGACGACTACATCACCAAGCCCTTCAGCCCGTCCGAGCTCACGGCCCGGGTGCGCGCCCACCTCTCCCGGTATGCGCGCCTCACCGGCGGTTCCCGCGCGGCAAATGACGTCATCGAGGTTCGCTCCCTTCACATCGACAAATCCGCCCGCCGCGTTCTCGTAAACGGCGAGGAGCGGCTCTTTACGAACAAGGAATTTGACCTTCTTGTGTTCCTTGCGGAGCATCCGAACCAGGTGTTCTCCAAGGACGAGCTCTTCCGTGCCATCTGGGCTATGGAGGCGGTCGGCGAGATTGCGACCGTGACGGTGCACATCAAAAAGATCCGCGAAAAGATCGAGCCGGTTCCCGGGAGCCCGCAGTTTATCGAAACCATCTGGGGCGTCGGCTACCGCTTCAAAGCGTAAGGGGCTGAACGTTCGGACGAGGGGCTCTGCCTCCCGGAAGGAATTCGGGCAGAGGCTCAGCAAAGCCCGCGTCAGCTGCACGGGGCATCTAAGCGCCCGCTTCAAACGAATATCGAAAGGCCGTTCCGTCGAAACTCGCTACGCTCAAACATCTAGGAACGGCCTTTATTCATTCTCCCGGGCGCTAAGATGAGCCCTCTCGCAGGCGTTGCCTGCGAGAGTAGCAATGCTTCCTCGGGCTTTGTGAGCCGCTGTCCGAAAAGCATTCTTGTTTGCAGAGCCCCGCGCCGAGCGTTCAGCCTCCTTATGCGGTGAAAACGGAAGGCTAAATGCATTGAGGACGTGGATTACGGTTCAGCGAGGAATATGATTGTTGTTGGCGGAGGTTGATTCCGCTTTTTTTGTTGAGTTCTTTGCGGGAGGGGAACCGTCTTCGCTGTGGCCCGGAGGGCCGCTCAGACGGTTGCCTCATGCGCGGTTGACCGGGGCAAGGGGCACAGGAAGGGTTTTCGGCGCGCCTTCGGCCATGGGGCGAGGGGTAGAGAGCGCGCCTTCGGCCCTGGTTGGGCTGCGGCGGAGTGGCATAAAACGCGGTTTTGACGGAAATCATTGCTTTTTTGGTGAATTTTGCGCGGTTTTTGGCGGGGAAGACGGGAAGACCCGAAATCCGGGGTGGAGATTCCCGCCCGGGGATGCTATACTGAAGCCAGAAAAAAGACATCCTTAACGCCTCAAACACGATATGATTGTCAGTATTCACCTTTGTTATTAACACTTTCCGAAAAGGCCGGGAGACGCAAGTCTTCCGGCTTTTTCGTGTGAGAGTTTTTCCGCGGGTTTTTGCGGCTTTTCTTCGGGGGAAGGAGTTGCGGAGACGTTGAAAACGGGGCGGTTTTGTGCTATTCTACAGGTAGAATTGCGGGCGGGGGAGCGCCCGGGATGAGGAGGAGACGACATGGCAGCTGAGATAACGGCGAAGGACGTGAGAAAGTATTTTGCGGAGATCTGCGCGATCCCGCACGGGTCGGGCAACACGAAGGGAATTCAGGAGTATTTGCAGAAGTTTGCGGCAGCGCACGGGCTTGCGTGCGTGACGGAGCCGTGCGGGAACGTGATCATCAAAAAGGCGGCGACGCCGGGGTGCGAGGGCGCGCCGGCGGTGGTGCTGCAGGGACATATGGACATGGTGGCCGTGAAGGAGCCCGGCTGCGGGAAGGATCTTGAGCACGAGGGGCTTGACCTGGCGATCACGCCGGACGGGCAGTACCTCTACGCCAAGGGGACGTCCTTAGGCGGCGATGACGGCATTGCCATCGCGTACGGGCTGGCGGTGCTGGCGTCGGAGGAGATCGTGCACCCGGCAATCGAGCTGGTGGCGACGGTGGACGAGGAGACCGGAATGGACGGCGCGAAGGAGCTTCGGCCGGAGGATGTGGCGGGGCGCATTTGGCTCAACCTCGATTCCGAGGACGAGGGCATTTTGCTGGTGGGCTGCGCGGGCGGTCTGACGCAGGAGTCGGTGTTCCCGGTGACGCGCGACACGGTTTCGGGTAACCTTTTGCGCATCGCGGTTCGAGGCTGCAAGGGCGGCCACTCCGGGACGGAGATCGACAAAAACCGCGCGAACGCGATCCTGCTGCTGGCGGAGCTTCTGGAGACGATGAACTGCGGGAAAATGCTGCAGCCCCTGTGGATCTGCGGCGGCGAGAAGGACAACGCGATTCCGACTTCGGCGGAGATGGTGATCTGCGTCAATGATTACGAAAGATACGAGATCTGCAGAGCATTTGACGCGGCGGAGCGCAAGTTGATTGACGCCTACCGGATGCAAGAGCCGGATGTCTCATTTGCGCTTGAAGAAACGGAAAATGGTGGCGAATTCATGATTCAGGAGGGCAGCTACCGCGTGATGAACGAGGAGAGCGTGCGAAAGCTTCTCGATTTCCTGTTGCTCGTGCCGTTCGGCGTGAGCGAGATGAGCGTTGAGCCCAAGGGGCTCGTGGAGACGTCGAACAACGTGGGCATCGTGCGCACGGTCGGCGAGACGGTGATCGTGGACAGCTCCGTGCGAAGCATGGTCGAGGTGAAGAAGCAGCTGCTTGCCGAGAAGATTGCGCTTTTGACGTCCTTGTGCGGCGGGCACACGACCACGCAGGCCGAGTATCCGGGCTGGCAGTACCGGCAGGAGTCGCCGCTTCGCGATGCGTGGATTGCGGAGTACCGCGAGCAGTACGGCAGCGAGCCGGTCGTGAAGACGATTCACGCGGGCCTTGAGTGCGGCCTGATCATCGAGCACATGCCAGAGGTCGACGCGATCAGCTTCGGCCCGAACATCCTCGACATCCACACGACCGCGGAGCGCATGGAGATCGCGTCCGTGGAGCGCACGTGGAAGCTGTTGATCGGCCTTTTGGCGCGGCTTGCCCGCGGGTAGGCGGTTCCGGCTGACGTCCGGGTGAATTATACGAAAAAGGCAACGAAAATGCCGCCGGCTTTCGCCGACGGCATTTGTGTTTCCCGGAAGTTACCGGGGATCAGTCGATGTTGATGGACGAGGTCTCTTCCGGCGCGTCACAGGTGACGGTCAGAATGCCGTTCGAGAAGTTCGCGCGAACGGTGGTAACGTCAATCTTGCCGACCTTGAAGGAGCGCTCCACCTTGCCGTAGTAACGGTCGGAGTAGCGGTCGTAGGTGGAAGGATTTTCCGCCTCACCCGGGGTGATGTCCTCGAACTCGCGCTGTGCGCGGATGATGATCTCGCTGTCGCGGTAGTCGACGCGGATGTTGGACTTGTCATAGCCGGGAAGCTCGGCGCGGATGGTGATTTTTCCGTCGGAGCGGATGACGTCCGCGTGAATCTTGCGGCCCTTGGTGAACGGATTCTCGATGTCCGGAACCTTCAGGTTCTTGGTGAATTTGGCGAAGGGTGCGCGGTAGTTGGTCTTGCGCTCCTCTTTCTTCTCCCCGAACAGACCGTTTCTCTGAATGTTCTTCTTGATATCCTTGACCTCACCGACGCCGTCGCGCAGACCCTTGTCGAGGGTGTCGAGCATGTCGTGAAATGCTTCGGAAAACTGATTGATCAGATCATTGTCATACATGATAAAAATACCTCCTGATTCCAAATACAGCGCTAGCGCATATGGGTAAACCACAATTACCCCGTGACTATGTTATACAACATTTCACGCCGGGAGTCAAGAAAAATTTACGGGGCGCACTTGGCGCCCCGCAGTCAATCGTTATTTCTTTTTGCCGGTGTTCTTCGGAAAATGCAGCATTTTCCGGGTCGCATCAGCGGTTGTAATAAAAGCTGTCGTCAGGCATCTTGCCGCCGACAGAGGCCTCGTTGGCATCGAAGAGCACCTGCAGATATGCGGAAGCGGCGGCCTTCATCTCGGCGCCGGTCTTGTAAACGATGTTGCAATACGGGATCGCCTTCTTGGCAACCGCGGCCTTGAAGATGTCAAAATGCTCCGCGAGCTCGGCGGTCTGCTCGACGTTCTCGTTTGCGTAGGCCGTGCTCTGCTGATACTCGTCCAAAAATGCATCCACCGTAGCCTTGTGCTCCGAAAGATACTTGGTGTTGGCGATGATGACGCCCGTCACAACGGTGGAATCATTTTTCGACTCCCACTCCTTTGTGACATCCAGGGCGATGCGGGCCTTTTCGTTCTGCGACAGCACGGAGATCACGAAAGGCATCGGGAGCATGGCGATGGTGTCGCCCTCCGCGGAAGCCATCTTCGCGGCAACCTCGCTGGCCTCGGAGAGCATCACGATGGTGACGTCCTTGTCGGGGTCAATGCCGTTGGAGGACAGGAGATAGCGGAGCGTGTACTCCGGGGTCGTGCCGGCGCCGGTGGCGTAGATCGTCTTGCCCTTGAGGTCGGCGACGCTCTGCACGCTCGTGCCGGTGTCGAGGATGTAAAGAACGCCCAGCGTGTTGATCGCGAGAAGCGTCACCCCGCCGCTCGTTTTATTCCAGAGCGTTGCTGCCAGGTTGCAGGGAACGGCCGCGATCGGAATGTCGCCTTTGATCACGGATGCGACGATCGCATCGGCGGAACCTGCCACCGTGAAATCGTAGTCATTTTTCGACGTGCCCTTCTCGTCGTCGTCCATCAGCTTCATCATGCCGATGGCCGTGGGTCCCTTGAGGACCGCGACGTTTACGTTTTCGCGAACCGCGGGCGTTTCCGTGGGGGTCGGCTCGGCGGGCGTGTCGGTCGGATTGGCGCTCTCCGTAGGCGTTGCTGCCTGCGTGGGCGTTGTCGTTGTGTTGTTGTCTGAGCTTCCGCAGGCCGTCACGCCGAATACCAGCGCGAGGCACAGAAGAAGCGAAATCAGTTTCTTCATGGAAAATACCACCTTTCTTGGACGTCAGGGGCGCGCTTTTGGCGCTGCTTCCGTCGTAGTTGAATATGCGCCCAGATTTTAGCATAGGGTAACCGCGCTGTCAAGTGCCCTTGGGGTTCTTGTCCTACATGGGGGGATGGGGGGCGAAAGCTTCCTGCGCGCGACGCGGGGTATCCAGGCGTGCGGGGAGAAGCGGGGGGAATCATGTCCGGCGCGGGAGACGGGACCAAAGCTTCCTGCTCGCGACTCAGGGAATCCAGGCGTGCGCTTCGCCCGCATGTCAAGGCCGCTTCTGCGGGGCTCGCTTCGCTTCGAACAGTCCTCGAAGCGGCCTATGCTCTGCTCCCGCGCGCCAGGATAGCCCTCGGTCGCCGCCATATGCGTCGACCGAGTCGTATGCTTGCAGGAAGCTTTGGCCCTGTCTCCCGTGCCGGAAGGTGAAACGTGGCCGCTTCTCCCCGCGCTGCCGCCCGAGTCGTATGCTTGCGGGAAGCTCCCGTCGCCCCTCCCCCGCGCAGGAAAATGAACCACTGGGGCGACTTGTTGCGCGTGACGCGGGGAATCCAGGCGTGCGCGGCGATCTCATGGGCAAGGGCGTTTCTGCGGGGCTCGCTTCGCTTCGGACAGTCCTCGAAACGCCCTAATCGATCTTGCGCGCGCTAAGATAGCCCTCCCAACGGCCGCGCCGTTGGGAGTCATATGCTTGTTCGAACAGGCCCTTTTTCCGGACCGGCCGTTCGGCAACGGACTATCCGGGGGAGATGGCACGGACCTCCTATCGGGCTGCCTTCCGGTCGTCTCTTTCCGCGAAGGATTTCCGTCATCCGATCGGAGGGGCATTTTGCAACCGAAATCCGCCGCGCGGGCGGGAAAACTTCTCCGAGTAAGCATGCGACTCGAGCGGCGGTTATCGCCGCTCGAGGGCTATCTTGGCGCGCGGGAGCAGAGCATAGGCCGATTCGAGGACTGTTCGAAGCGAAGCGAGCCCCGCAGAAGCGGCCTTGACATGCGGGCGAAGCGCGCGCCTAGATTCCCTGAGGTTGCGCGCGAGGAGAAGTGTTTCCCGACCCGCGCTGAAAGCGGCTTTCGGTTGCAAAAAGGGGTCCTCCGAGCAGAGAAATGACGGAAATCACGTCGCTTAAAGGAGGCCCGGAAGGGGGCCAAAGGGGGCAAGGGTTGACTTTTCGGGGTGGTTTGTGGTACAATCGCACTTGCCCTTCGACCGTGGATCAACGGGGGAAGAGAAGAGTCGTTGGGTTGCAACAGACAAGCAGGAGGATACAGTTTCGTGCAACGAAAGCAACGAGCAGTGTCGTTAACGATCGTGTTGGCGATGCTGGTGTGTCTATTCTCTCAGATGACCGAGCGGGCGGACGCCATCAGTGTGTCGCTCGGATCTACGGTGGAGGTTATTTTTGACTCCAACGCACCGGACGGTCATGTCGGAACTCTGAACGGAGAGGCACAGAAAACAAAAACGATTACGTCCATTGAGTACGGTACGAGCGTCGAGCAGACGCCGGCGTACCGGCCGAAGTGCATTTTCCTCGGGTGGTATACGGACCCGTGGGACGGCGAGCGGGTGACGGCGGAGACGGAGACGATCACGACGCACGTGTATGCACACTGGGAATGCGGATTTGATGTTGTCAATCGACAGTTTGATTTTTCGCAGGTATTTTTCAACGCGTTCCGGAGAGGGGAGTATTCGACGTTCAATTTCGGAACGTGCCGGATCTTCGCAGACGGGAACGGAAAGAACACGTGGTGTTCGGACGCGGCATTTGTCGAGTTGATGAACCGGGCTCTCGCGTATGACGGACTTCTTCGGGAAGATTATTTCTACGACGTCAGAGATATTCTGACGGCGAACTGCAACAACAACGGATGGGTTGCGGGAATGTCGGTTACGGCGATGCCGAGATGCTTCTCCGCATATAATTACGTCGGCGGGTCCGGCGGCGAGAAGCTCAACAACGACGGCGTGCATGCGCGCAAGAGCCTTGATATCACCAACGCGTACGGTTCGCGCAACGTGGATCCTTCGACGTACACGGTGACGTTTGATTACACGCTGCAGAAGAACTGCCGGAAGGGAACCAACAAGGATTACCTCGCGCGGCTTCTGTCGAAGCATCCGGAAGGATTGTGGGTCCGTGTCGCGCACAGCCGCAAGGCGGGTTCGCACTGCTTCATCATCGCAGGGTACGATGAGAAGGGATTCCTTTACATCGACAACGGCAATTGCAACCGGAGCAACGGCTCCACCGGAATTGTTCGTTACAACCAGCTGTACGACCACTTCTTCGCAAGTGAGGACGACATGCTGAACAACTACACACTGGTGGTCGGCTACGTGGAGCGCTAGGCGCCCGCGGGCAGGACGTGCCAGGCAGTCAGGACGGATCGCAAAGCGTCCGGGAGCTTCCCGGGCGCTTTTCTTTATGCGGAAAATGTGGTACAATCGGAGTGTCGCGGGGATGCCGCGGAAAATGCGAGGAGACGGTATGGGCGAGTCGATTACCATCATTCATACGGCCGATCTGCATCTGGGGATGCAGCCGGAGAAGGACCTTCCCGTCGGGAAGGAGCGCGCGAGGGAAGTTGCGGAGAGTCTGCCGCGGCTGGTCGCGGCGTGCAACGAGCAGGAGGCGGACCTTCTTCTGATCGCCGGGGACCTGTTTCACAAGGCGCCGCTGGTAAGGGAGTTGAAGGATGTCGCGTACCAGTTCGGGAAGCTTGCGAAAACCCGCGTCGTGATGATCGCGGGCAACCACGATTACATCTCTGCGCGGTCGAATTATCCGGCGTGGATCGCGGCGAACGGCTATGCGCCGGAGGACGCGGCCGAAGGCGCGCAGGTGACGATGTTCGCGGGAGCGGAGACGGAGAAGGTGTATTTGCCGTCGCTCGGGACTGTTGTGTACGGGAGAAGCTATCATTCGCAAAATGTAACCGAGGGCATCTACGATGACATCGTCCCGACGGAGCCGGGGATCCGGATTTTGCTGGCCCACGGCGGGGACCCGACGGACGCGCCGCTCGATGTGAAGAAGATTGCCGGAAACGGCTGGGATTACGTGGCGCTTGGGCACATTCACAAGCCCGGCGAGCTTGCGCCCGGAATCGTGTATCCGGGGTCGCCGGAGCCTCTCGACCGGAACGAGACCGGCCCCCACGGCTATGAGCTTGTGCGGATCACCGTGGACGATGCGGGGCGGCGCAAGACCGAGGCGACGTTCGTGCCCTTTGCAAAGCGGGAGTACCGCGATCTGGAGATCGCGTTGACGGCGGAAACCACGGCGGGAAGCCTTGCGGACGCGGCAGCAGAGGCGATCGCCGCGGACGGCGGGGAGAATCTGTACCGGCTCATTCTGACGGGACGTCGGGACGCGGATTTTGTGCCGGACAAAGCGGCGCTTGCGGCGTCGGGTAACGTGACGGAGGTCGTCGACCGGACGCTTCCGGAGTATGATCTGGAGGCGCTTCGCGCGGCAAATGCAGACAACCTCATCGGTATGTTCATCGACGCCCTGGCGGAGCGCGCGGAGACGGACGAGGTGGCGCGGAAGGCGTTGTACGAGGGCTTGACGGCTTTGTTGCGGCAGAACACAAGAGGATTATAGGCCGGAGCGGACAGGAGAGGACGGGCATGAAGATCAAGGGATTGTACCCGGCGGGCTTCGGAAAGCTTCGGGACCGGGAATATACATTTTCCGACGGGATCAACGTGATCACCGGCGGAAACGAGGCGGGCAAGACCACGCTTCGGCAGTTTTTGACGGCGATGCTCTTCGGCTGGGAGAAGGGCCGTGCGAAGGCGGACCCGTACCGGCGCTACAAGCCGTGGGACGGCGCGGGCGTGTACGGCGGCGCGATGGACATCGAGGTCGGCGGGAAGGAGTACCGCGTCTGGCGGGATTTTGCGGGGGACGGGAAGGCGCTTTCGGTGCAGCAGTACCCCTCGATGCGCGAGATTCCCGCCGAGAACGGGCTGTTGCCGGCGCTCGGCTCGGCGCTCACGCGCTCGGGCTATGAGAACACGGTCATGGTGCCCCAGGGCAGCGCGCTGCCCGACGAGGCGCTGGCGGCGGCGTACGCCAACCACATCGCCAACTTAAGTGCCAGCAGGGACCGGGGGCTGGACGTGGCGGAGGCGACGGCGTCCCTTACGGAACAGCGGAAGAAGATTGAGAAGCGCCGGACGGCGGAGGAGGTCGAGACCCTTCGGAAGACCGTTGCGGCACTTTCCCGGCGGACGGCGGAGCTGGACCGCATTGCGGAGGATCTGGCGGCGGTGCGCGGGCAGAAAGAGGAAAATTCACGCCTGCTCCGTGAGCTCGGCGCGGAGAACGGCGGCGCCGAGGAGGCGGCTTTTGCGGAGTGGGAGCGGCGGTACGAGGCGTACCGGAGCGACCTGGCGGAGCACGAGATCGCCGGCGAGGCACTGGAAGCGAAGCGTCGGACAAGGGACGAGCTTTTGGAGGACCTTCCGGACGTGGCGTCCATCGATGAGCGGGAGCGACGGATGGACGAGCTGCTGCGCGCGAAGGAGCGCGAGGATGCGGCGAGAGAAACCGCCCGCGCCGAGGTGCAGCGAAGAGAAGCGCGCATTGCCTCAAGACGGCGGAAGCTTTCCTGCGTATGGATTCCCGCGGCAGCGATTCTTCTATTGGCGGTTGCATGGCTTGTGTATCTCGGGATCGCGGGCAGCCGGGAGAGCGCCGATGCGGCGAAGAACACGGGATTCTGGTCCGACTGGAGGGCATGGCTCGGAATCGTGGCGGCAACTGTGGCAGCTACGGTGTTTGCGGGCGCGATGATCGTCCGCAGACAGCTGACAAAGCGGTATAAAGAGGTCAGCGCGGCGAGAAAAGCCGCGGAGGCATCCTCGGATGCTCAGCGGGAGCTGGCGGCCGAGATCGCCATGATGCCGACGGAGGAGAGCCTGCACGCGGAGCGTGACCTCGCGGTGGGCGGAAAGGCCCGCGCGGAGGCGCTGGCGGAGCAGATCGCGGAGCAGGAGCGGAGGCTCGCTGCGGCGGCGGAAGCCCTGGAGGAAGAGGAAGAAAAGCTTCGGGCAGGCCTTGCGGCCTTCGCGCCGGAGGGTGAAACGCCGTCCCTTTCGGAGGGCGCGGTCAGCGGAATCCGCGGGCGAATCCTTGCCAGAAGCGTGCAGGACCAGGGACGCCGGGAGCGGTTTTCGGCGGAGGCCGAGGAGCTCACAACGAAGATCGCGCGGCTTTCCCAGATCCTGGAGGACGGCGAGAGCGTTGCCGACGACATGCTGGAGGCGGAGCGGAAGCTTGCGGAGGCGGAGAGAACGCTTTCGGCGGAGCGGACGGACCTGGCGGCGCTGCAGCTTGCGGAGGATACGATCCGCGAGATCTCGGCGAACATCCACGACAGCTTCGGCACCGAGCTGAACCGGGCGGTGTCCGAATATGCGGCTGCATTTTCCGGCGGAGCCTACGGAAAACTGTCCGTCGACGAGGCGTTTACGGTGCGCACGGGAAGCTCTGCGAAGGCCCGTGAGAGCACGCTTTTAAGCACCGGCGCGGTGGAGCAGCTGGCCCTTGCGCTGCGGCTTGCAAGCGCGGAAAAAATGTATGCCGGGGAGCATTTGCCGCTTGTTTTTGACGATAGCTTTGTGTATTATGATAACGTGCGACTGCGCTCCGCGTTGAGGCGTCTTGCGACCGTCGGAGAGCAGATTCTGATCTTCACCTGCTCGGACCGCGAGGAGGCGATCCTGGCAGCGGAGGGCATCCCCTTTGCGAAGGTGGAGATGCAGCCTGCAGAGCAGGCGGAAAGGACGCGGCGATGAAGAGCTTGGAGGAGCGAATCCTCTCGGAGGGAATCGTGAAGGACGGCGAGATTCTTCGGGTGGACAGCTTTTTGAATCATCAGATGGACCCGGCGCTGTTCCGGGAGATGGCGAAGGAATGGTACCGCGAGTTTGCGGATGCCGGCGTGAACAAGATCCTGACGATCGAGGCGTCGGGCATCGCCCTGGCTGTGCTGGCGGCGGAGGAGTTCGGCTGCCGCGCGGTCTTCGCGAAGAAGGTTTCCGGGCGCAACATGGACGCCGATGTGTATTCGACGAAGATCACGTCGTTTACCAAGGGCAAGGTGTATGATGTTGTGGTGTCGAAGCGATTCCTAAACCCCGGTGACCGCGTTTTGATCGTGGATGATTTTCTGGCCAACGGCTGCGCTCTTGACGGCCTGATGGATCTGGTCCGCCAGGCAGGCGCGACGCTTGTGGGCTGCGGCATCGCCATCGAGAAGGGCTTCCAGGGCGGCGGCACGCGCATCCGTGCCCGGGGCGTCCGCGTGCATTCGCTGGCGATCATCGAGAGCATGGACGGAGAGCAGATTGCATTTTGCGAGGAATGAGTCCGTCCGGAAAATGAGGTTTTACACAAATGCGTTTTTTAGTCCAGCGCGTGACGGAGGCGTCCGTCACCGTTTCGGAAAATGAAATAGCGAAGATCGGCAAGGGGTTCCTTGTGCTTCTCGGCGTGTGCGATACCGACACCGAGGCCGTCGCGGACGCGATGGTGAAGAAGCTTGCGGGGCTCCGGATCTTCGAGGATGAGAACGGAAAGACCAACCGCTCCATCGGTGACGTCGGCGGCGAGATGCTCGTCGTCTCACAGTTCACGCTCTATGCGGACTGCCGTCACGGGAACCGACCGTCGTTCACCCGCGCAGGTGACCCGGCAGCGGCGGAGCGATTGTACGAGTACGCAGTCGAAAGACTCCGCGAAGGCTACGGCGTGGCCGTGCAGACCGGAAGCTTCGGCGCGGACATGAAAGTGCGTCTGCTGAACGACGGGCCGTTTACGGTTCTTCTGGATTCGGCGGAACTCGGGAAGGAGTAAGAGAGGATGGACCATAATACGGACCGGAGAACGACGAGCCGGAGCACGGCGGGCAACAGGACGGCAGCGGCGAAGAGGAGCAGCAAAAAGCGCAGGCGCAGAAACCAGCGGCTGGCCATTGTCTGGGGCTGCATCGCGGCGATCATCCTGATCGTCGGAGCGGTGATCTATTTTTCGTCGAAAGGCGACAACGGGACGGAGAAATCCCCCACCGTAACCGGAACTCCCGGCAAGACGACGCCCGGCGTCGATGTGACAGGAACGCCCGGACCGGACGAGCCGACGCCCACAGACGAGGCGGGGATCGACTGGAAGACCATGCCCCTGACGGGCCTGCAGTTTACCGAGGCGATGTCCTCGAACAGCAAGTACGCCGAGCTTGACGGCACCTTCCCCGACTGGGTGGAGCTCTACAACAGCTCGGACAAGGCCATCGAGCTGTCCGCATACTGGATCTCGGACGACAAGGACGTTCCGCAGAAGTATCAGCTTCCGGCATATTCCCTTGCGCCCGGCGAGCGCTACATCATCTACTGCAACGGTGTCGGCGAAGGCAACCAGGCGCCGTTTAAGATCAAGTCCGACGGAGAGAAGGTGTACCTTTCCACCGCGGAGGGATTTGTCGACCGCATCAAGATCCCGGCCGACCTTTTGAAGGACACCAGCTACGGACGAAGCGGCAGCGAGTGGCTCTACTATGACACTCCGACGCCCGGCAAGGAGAACGGCTCCGGCTATGCGGCGCGCACGTCCGTGCCCGAGACCAACTACGCCTCCGGCGTTTATGACAACCCGATCGTCGTGACATTGTTCGGCGAGGGAACCATCTACTACACCCTCGACGGCACCAAGCCCACGACGTCCTCGTCGGTATACAAGGACGGCATCAATATCTCCGGCGTCAAGACGCTCCGCACCATGGCGGTCAAGGACGGCCGCGAGAGCGATTACGCCGCATACACGTATGTTGTCGGCCAGAAGCACACGCTTCCCATCGTGGTTCTGAGCGGCCCGTATGAGACCACCATCGGCCCGAACGGCGTCGACCAGATGAACAAGAAGGGCAACGGCATCGAGGCCCAGGTCATGATGACCCTGATCGAGGGCGGCGAAGAAAAATTCTCCATCCCCGCAGGCATCACCCTCCACGGCAACAACGGCGGAAGCCGCGACATTCCGAAGAAGAATTTCAACGTGCATTTCCGCTCCTCCTACGGCGCGGGCAAGCTCCACTACAAGGTGTTTGACGACCTGGAGATCGAGGAGTTCAACTCCCTGCTCCTGAAGGGCGGCGCCGAGGACTGGTACCGCACCATGATCCGCGACGAATTCATGACCCACATGGTCATCGGCAACACCGCATTGTGCGCCCAGGCGTGCAAGCCGTGTGTTCTGTACCTGGGCGGCGAATTCTGGGGCATCTACTTCCTGCGCGAGCGCTTCAGCGCCGACTACGTTGCGACCCACTACAACGTTTCCACCGGGTCCGTCAACCTGATCTCGGGCTACGGCAACGTCGAGGAGGGCAGCATCAAGAGTTACAACGAGATCGTCAAATTCGTCAAGAACAACGACCTCAACAAGGACGAGAACTACGAGTGGTTTGCGGAGCATGTGGACATCGACAGCCTTATGGACTGGTACATCTGCCGCTCCTACATGGGTGACAAGGACCTCGCAAACATCCGCTACTTCAACTCCACCGAGGGCGACGGAAAATGGCGCTGGATGTTTTACGACCTCGACTGGGGCTTCGACCCCTCGGCCGCCACGCAGGCGAACCCGATCTCGGGCATCATCCAGAACAACGACCGCCACATCCTGATCTACAAGCTGGTTCACAGCAAGCGCGGCAAGGACGCATTCCTCAAGCGCTATGCGTATCTGATGAACACCATCCTCAACGAGGAGTACGTGAAAAAGGAGCTCGACTACTGGCGCAACCTGCTTCAGCCCGAGATCGAGGCTGACCGCACGCGCTGGGGCAAGACAGTCGATGCATGGAACAGCAGCATGGATTACCTCTATACTTACAACAAGGACGGCAAGCGCGACAAGGCGGTTCTGGCCGACATCAAGAAATATTTCGGGCTGTCCGACGCCCAGATGACCGAATACTTCGGGGACAAGTACGTCAAATAATCCCATCCCCCGGCTTCCCGCCGGGGGATTTTTGCGCCTTGCGGCCGGACGGGCCGGGGAAACAAGGCCGCGGCAGGCCCGAATCGGCAGCGAGCTCAGTGCAGATTGGCTCAGTCGCAGGTTCAGGGAATCTAGGCGTGCGCTTCACCCGCATAACCAAGGCCGCTTCTGCGGGGCTCGCTTCGCTTCGAACAGTCCTCGAAGCGGCCTATGCTCTGCTCCCGCGCGCCAAGATAGCCCTCGCGAAGGCACGCCTTCGCGAGTCACATGCTCGTTCACCAATCTCTCTGTGTTTGCCGCCTTTTGCAGTGTTGAAGCGGCTTGGGCCGCCTTTCCGAAGAAGAACCTCTCGGCGGGAGCGGGGGTGGGATTCTTGTGGCGGGAGCGGACGGTAGGTTGATAATGAGGAGGGGGATGGAACCGACTGAGCCGGATCCCCTGTGCGGGGGCGGCTCAGCCGGTTGCCTCACGCGCGGATGCGCGGGGAAGGGGCATCGCGAGGCTCCCGGGCGCGCCTTCGGCCCTGGGGCGGAGGTGCGGGCGGGTGACAAGGGGACAGTTCTTTTGTCACCTTCTGCGCCTGTTGTGCCGAGGCGGTCGGCGACGGCGGGCACGTTTTTTGATAACGCCAATTGATCCGAAACCGCAGAAACTTTTTCGAGCGAGCATTTTCCTGCGAGCGAGAAAATGTCTTCTGTGCGTTTCGGATTGTTTTGTCTTAGGGCGTGCCCGCCTCCGTCGAACGCCACGGCACCGAGCAAGCTCGTTTTGGTGACAAAAGAACTGTCCCTTTGTCACGTTTTTGTTGACAGTCGAGGCGGCGGATGTAATAATGATACTAATCGGGCGGCATCGCTGCCCGGGCAAAAACTGTACTTTTGGAGGGAAGAAATATGCTTTTGGTAACAACGGATCAGATCGAAGGAAAGAAGTTTGTGCCGCTTGGCATCTGCAAGGGAAGCACCGTGCAGTCCAAGCACATCGGTAAGGATTTTATGGCGGGTCTTCGCAATATCGTCGGCGGCGAGATCACTGCATACGCTGAGATGATGGACGAGGCGCGCGGCATCGCGACGCGCCGTATGGTTGAGGAGGCACAGCGCATGGGCGCGGATGCCGTTGTTGCGATGCGCTACGCGACCAGCGCAATCATGCAGTCGGCAGCCGAGGTCATGGCCTACGGCACCGCCGTGAAGTTTGTTCAGTAGCTTCCGGCGCAGAATTGATCAGCACATAAGCTCCTCCGGCAGTTGCGCGGAGGAGTTGTGATAAGGAGAGCTTTTCGGAGGGGTTTGTATGGGTAAAATGCGGAAGGTATTGATCATCGCAGCGATCCTGGCGCTGCTGCCGGGGTGCTGCATAAAGCACGAGTGGGCGGAAGCGAGCTGCACAGAGCCGAAGCACTGCGTAAAATGCGGTGAGACGGAGGGCGAGGCCCTCGGGCACACCTGGCAGGATGCGACCTGCACCGCGCCGAAGACCTGCGCCACCTGCGGCACGACTCAGGGAGAGGCTCTCGGACACACATGGGTCGACCGGACCATGGAGGTGCCGAAGACGTGCTCCGTCTGCAATGCGACGGAGGGCAGCCCGATCTCCTGCACGGAGGTCCTGCTTAAGAAGATTCCCATGGAGAAGGGGGACTGGGTGTTCTTCCTCGGAGACCGGATCTACCGCTCGGAGAAGGCGCATCGGACGTTGCATATCTATGACAGCGACCAGAACGAAATTGCAAAGATCGCCCCGCCCTCCGAAGATATCTTTCATTGGCAAGTCGGTATTTACACGGAAGCGGCATTGCGTGGTGCCGGAAGACTGTTCGCCTCGGAGGCGGACGCGGAGGGAAACTGTTCCGTCCATGTGTATGACGCCCTGGGAAAGGAAATCGCAAGTTTTCCGAACCTTGCGAAGCTTCCGGAAGGGCACTACCTTGCGGCGGAGAATATCGGGGACGATCGTTACCTGAATTTTTTCGATAAACTGGGTTCAAGCGAAGAGCTGACGCCCGTGGTCACCATCGACTGCGAAAACATGTGCGTTGCCCCGAAAGAGGAGGTTCCGGCGGTCCGCTGGTTTGACGCAAAGAAATTCAGCGCCTGCTGGCTTCTGGAGAACTGCGATGATAAGTACGCGATGACGGCATCTCTTGACGGGAAGAAGCGGTATCTCGTTCATCCGGTGTATTATTCCATCAAGGCGGAATACGTGGACATCTCCGGGTTTAACTCCTCCGGGTACTCGCTGGTTTCCGCGGACGGCGTCTCCTACGATCTCATCGACACGGATTTAAATGTTGTCGGGAAAGATGTTCTGCCTGCGGGGCGCAGATCGGACTGGAGAGGCGAAACGATCATCGGCGTGTACAAAGACGATGAGTGGCGGTACTACTCCATAAAATGATCCGCGCGGCGCGAGAGGATTACGCACAACAAAAATAAACGGAAAGCGGAGCTTTGCAGGCTCCGCTTTTTTGCGGCCGGAGGGCATTTTCCGCCCGAAAAATAATAAAAAATATGTGAAATGTGGAATTGTTTTGTTGTAAATGCAGTTTACGTGTGATATACTGTGCGGAGTGGTGTAAGAGAGAATCCACAACGGAGGTTGGAAAAATGTCATTTGAAGTAAGAAATCTGAAAAAGTCCTACGGAGAGAAGACCGTGGTGAACGGCCTTAGCTTCAAGATGGACGGCCCCGGAGTGTACGCGCTCCTGGGAACCAACGGCGCCGGCAAGACGACGTCGATCCGAATGATCCTCGGAATGTTGAAGAAGGACTCGGGGGAAGTTCTTTGGAACGGGCAGGAGATGGAGCCCGAGAAGCTGAATATCGGCTATCTTGCAGAGGAAAGAGGACTGTACCCGAAGTACACGCTCTTGGATCAGCTGTTGTATTTTGCGAAGCTGAAGGGCGTGGGAAGATCGAAGGCGATGGAGAAGATCAAGTACTGGTCCAGGCGGTTGCAGCTTGACGAGTACATCTTCCCGCCGAAAAATGCAAAGGGAAGACCCGTGAAGTCCATGCGTGCGGAGCAGCTTTCCAAAGGTAATCAGCAGAAGGTGCAGCTGATGGCGGCGCTTCTGTCGGATCCTGAATTTGTCGTGCTGGACGAGCCCATGAGCGGCCTTGACCCCGTGAACACGGACCTGTTCAAGGAAGTCATCCGCGACGAGATCGCCAAGGACAAATACGTCATCATGTCGAGCCACCAGATGCCCACCATCGAGGAGTTCTGCTCCGACATCACGATCATGAACCGCGGACAGGTGGTGCTGCAGGGCAACCTGAACGAGATCAAGAAGAGCTACGGCCGTGTGAATCTGTTCGTAAAATGCGAGCAGCCCATCAACGATCTCATCCATCAGGCCGGTCTTACCATTATTGAGCAGACGCCGGCGGAGACCCAGCTTCGTGTGACCGGCGAGGAGCAGGCGATGGCATTTTTGAATCTGTTGATTGTCAACAAGATCACCATCATCCGCTTCGACCTTCGCGAGCCGTCGCTGCACGAAATCTTTGTAGAAAAGGTAGGTGCCGGCAATGAAGAGTAATGAGCTCAGAGGAACCGGAGACGTCTTCCGGTTTACGCTCATTCAGACACTCAAGAGCAAGGCATATATCGTTTCCGTAGTTCTGCTTCTGGTGACCGCGATCTTCACTGCGCCTGTGATGCAGCTGATTAAGAGCGGGGCGGCCGGAAACAAGAAGATTGAGACAAGCAACATAAAGAAAGCCTATGTCTGCAATGAGCTTCCTTTTCTCTCTGAAGGGGGAAAGGAAATTACGGATTTATCCGAGAACGAAGTGTTCAAAAAGGTAGAATTTGAGGTGACGACGGAGACCTTCGACGCGCTCAGCGAGCGTCTGGAGAAGGAGGGTGACGGCACGAGCGTCATCGTTCATCCGTACCTCGGCGTGCAGGGAGTCACGGTGGAGATCGTCCGCTTAGGAGGCGGCGATGTCAAGGGGGATGAATGTTCCGCGCTTGCCGATGTTCTCTGCGAAAAACTGGATCAATACAAAAAGAAACTCAGCGGCCTCTCGGAGGAGGAGCTGAAGATCTTAGCTTACAATTATGAGGTTGAGATTAATTACATCACGCCGGAGGGGGAACTCACGGACGATGCCGACAAGGGTATCAACGGCGGCCAATTCGGTGTTGTGTACTTCATCATGTTTGCGGTCAGCATGATCTGCATCATGGCTTCGACTCAGGTGGCGACTGCGGTTGTGACGGACAAGTCGAGCCGCGTTGTGGAGCTGCTGCTCACGTCGGTCCGCCCGATGGCATTGCTTCTCGGAAAGATTCTTGCGATGCTTGTGGCGACCATCGGTCAGATGGTAATCCTGGTATGTGCGGTGGTTATTTCCAACAAGCTTACGGGAATGCTTTTCAATACGGAGAGCACGTATCTCACGTCGCTGATTCCGAAGGGAATTCTCTCGAACCTGACGGTTGCCAACGCGGTTGTTTCGTTCACGCTGATTGCGCTCGGTCTTGTGTTCTACGCGACTCTCGCCGGATTGTGCGGAGCCATGGTCAGCAAGATGGAGGAGTTGCAGGAGTCGTTGAAGTATTTTACGACGGTTTCCATTCTCGGCATGTATGCCGCAATCGCAGCGATTATCTCCATGCAGAAGTCCGCGACGAACATTTTCGTCAAATTCTGCGAGCTGTTCCCGCTGACGTCGCCCATGACGACGCCGGGAGCGAGAATCATCGATGTCGCGCCGATGTCGTATGCACTGATTGCGATTGCAATCCTTTTTGTGCTTGACTATCTCACGCTCCGATTTGCCGCGGGTGTGTATGAAGGCCTGATTACCAACATGGGCAACCCCATCAAGTTGAAAGACGTGATTGCCATGGCAAGAAACAAAAAGAGTAAAGGAGGTGCGGACTGATGCGTAACTCCTTTGGAAATAAAACGAGACATGTATTCAACTTTACCTGCACCCAGATGCTTCGTAAGAAAGGCTACCTGGTTTCGACCATCATCGTCGGTCTTTTGATTTTCGCGGGAATCATGGTGGTTGTCCTGGTCGGTGCGAAGAAGGACAACAAGGGCGAGGAATCCTCAAAGGTCGGTAAGCTCATCGTTTGCAACCATTCGGACATTGAATGTTCGGAGGAAGGCGAAGCCGGCGGTCCCGTGCTTTCCCTGGCGTCCCTTGCGGCAGCGGTGGAAGATGTTCTGGATGTTAAATCGGTGACGGTGGAGTGGAAGGAACAGGCTTCTGTTACCGAGCTTTGCAAGCAGACGGAAGACACTGCACAGGACGGCGATACCGATACGTTCTTCGCGGTTGTCCGCAAGACCGATGACGGTTACGGCGTGTACCTGGTGCGCCCGAAGAACTGCACGTTCAGCGAGGGCGAAGTGACGGATGCCGGCAATGCGATGGTTCCGGAGCTTCAAAAGTTTGTAGAGCGGAACATCGACCCGACGCTTGCACAGTTCATCAAGATGCAGACCGTCGGAACGACCATCGTGATCGGTGAGGATACCGGCCTTGCGGCGACCTTCATCAAATTCCTCCTTCCGATGATCTCCGGTATGCTGATGTACTTCATGGTGATCATCTACGGCCAGGACGTTGCGAGAAATGTCGCAGCCGAGAAGACCAGCAAGCTCATGGAGACGATGCTCTCCTTTGTCACCCCGAAGGCGTTGATCTTCGGCAAGATTCTGGCGGGCTTTGTGATGTCGGTAGTGCAGGTGCTCATCTGGGTTGCCTGCGGTGTCGGCGGTTATCTGGTCGGCTCCGTGATTGCGAAGTCCATCAACCCGGATTATACGGACTATGTCAGCAAGGCATTTAACGCGATTCGTGCCGTGACGGGCCAGTCGGCAATGACCCTTGTTCCGGTGATTCTGGCTCTTGCGGTATTCTTCTTAGGACTTCTTCTCTACTATGCGATCGCCGGTATCGGCGGCAGCATGGTGACGAAGCCGGAGGAGGTTGCTTCCGCCAGCGCGGTTCTCACGTTCCCGGTTCTCATCTTCTGGCTGGTGGGCTACTTTGCGGCTCTGAACCAGAATGAATCGATGCTGACCGTCTGCCGTTACATTCCTTTTGCGGCGCCGTTTACGGTGACTGCCGAAATCCTGACCGGCAAGGTTTCCGTCTGGGTCGGCCTGATCGTCGTCGCCGAAATGCTTGCCGTAACGCTTCTTCTCGTATGGATTGCCGGCAAGATCTACCGCGGCCTCGTGCTGTACAACGGCGAGAAATTGAGCATCCGCAAGATGATCGGCGTCGTACGCGGAAAGTAATGTAAAAGAATTGACATGTATGTCAAAAAAGTGTACAATAATGGTACTTGTTTGGAGGGTATTCGTATCCTCGGGGGTCAGTTGATGTTGGTAGCATCGATGTGACGCCAATCAGTGCCATTGACACTGAATGAAAAGGCCGGTTTCTTTACAGAGACCGGCCTTTTGTGTTATTCGTCAACCCACTCAATTTCATGCTCGACTTCCCAAAAAGTTTTGCCGTCAAACAAAGGCTCGCGAAGAAATGCATCTAAACTGTCTTGATTGCTGAGCCCTTTGACATACCAAAGCGTATCGCCGTAAGGCTCCCACAACTGCACTTCAAAATAGTATTCTCCATCGTCGGTCATATAACCTTGAGCAAAATACTTTTTTTGATTATGAGTGAAGATGAGCTCTTCGCCGCCCCATAATTTGTCCATGAACTCGTGAATATCGCCGTTGATCACAAAATCACCCCCTTAAGTAGTTTTCGATATTGTTTGTAGATCCGAGAGCCTTTGTGAAGGATGTGAGTGCTTCGCTGGAATGTACCATTTGCTGTTTGACTGAAATCTGTGCTGTAGATATGATAGTGGAGAATTTTGGTCTTTTTCTTTGCCAAGGTATCTTCATGATGGTACGCTATTTCAAGGCGTAAATTATGCTTGGCGTCGTAAACACGTAATGTGTTGAAGCTTCCGTCACGATTCATTTTTAGATATGCCGTGCTTGAATGCGCTGATTCGGGAAGACCGTGCTTTTGAGAGCCGTCTTTTCCAACCAAGACTTTTACGCCGTTGAATTTCCCGCCAGGATAATGCTTCGTGTCAACTTCGTACGTATACGCGACAGGATTTCCTGCCGCAAATGTTCCGCGGCCGCCCATATCAACGCACCCCCTTTCTGGAAGCGGAGTAATCTACAACGATTATATTTCCTTCCATTTCCGGATAAGGGGTGCCAAAGCAAATGATTGCTTCCGGTTCTAATTGGCGAAGCATTTCGTTATATCCGCGCATGAAAGTACGAAAACTATGCTTGCAACCAATCATTCCAACGGCAACAATGCAGTGCCTTTCGATTGAGGTAAAGCAAAAGGAGTAACTTTGCGAGAGCCCCCAACTCACTGTCGGGATGACAGTTAAGCCGCGGGCTTGCCAATTAGCGCCTACCCAACGGGCTTTGCCGACAGATTCTATTTGCCGCCACAAAGGCATGTCTGCGTAAATAGAATAGTCGGGAGATAAAACGAAATGATATTTCGATAGGGTTGAAAAACTGCGGTCCGGCTTGTCATACAAAGAGTCAAAACGCCAATCATCCACAAAGAAGTGAACTCCTTTGTGGAGATTTTTAGTGTCCGTAGAACTGATGTCCGAGTAAGAAATCAAGTCTACTTGAGTAAGAGAGAGATCTTGCCTTTTGATTAAAGGAAAATCCCATTGGCCTTTGCCTGCGAATTCATTCCGCAGAAACAAAGGGTCGTTTCGAAAATCGACCGAATTCATAATTAAGGCCCTCCTTTGGCCCATCCTGGTTGGTATGGGGATACGAAGGTCCGATACTTGTTTGGAAGGCATTCGTATCCCGGGGTGAAATGTTGTTATTGGTAGTAACAACAGGTGCAAAATGTATCTCTACGCGTTTCCGGCCAGAGTCAGAAGCGCAGTAAAAAAGAAAGTCTTTCCGCGCATACGATCATCGCTTAGTAGTATGCGCTTTTCCTCAAGCACATGAAGATATCGGACAGCTTGTCCATGTGAGACAGCGAGAACATCTTCGAGCTTGTTTGCAGTGAGAACCGGGTGCATGAAGAGGCACTCGATGATTTCGTCGAATTTCGGGCTGTTGATACACTCTTTGACACTGCTTTTTGTCTTAGTGTAAAGATTGTTCAAGGCATCTATATACTGACAGTGGCTAATTGCCTGAACGGTCACTTTTTCCATGAAGAATTTTATCCACTCGTCAAGCGTGCTGTTTCTGGAGTTTGTCAACATGCTATAGTAAACACTTTTGTCTTGGTTGATTGCTTCGCTAATGTAAAAAAACGGAAAGCTGATTACACGAGTCTTGTAAAGATAAAGGCTGATCAAAACACGTCCCAGGCGGCCGTTTCCGTCGGAAAAAGGATGGATTGACTCAAATTGAGAGTGAATAATAGCAGCCTTAATCAATGGATTTATTCCGTCATTACTGTTGTTCATAAAGGTGAGCAGATCATCCATGTATTTCTTTGTGTCCGAAGCTGGCGGGGGATTGTAAACAACTTTTCCGGTAGAACTCGTGATTCGATTATCTTCAATTTTATACTTGCCGAGAGTGTTTGCTAAGTTCGGGGCAATAACATCCTTCATCATGATTTCATGAAGCTTTTTCATAAATGAATGCGAGAAGTTTTCGACTCGAAGATGTTCTGCACCGTAAGTGAGTGCCAAAATGTGGTTTCGGATTTCGATATTGTACTTTTCGTCTGTCGGTTGAGGAGAAACTTCGTTCTTTAGTGCTTCTGTCAGCGTAAAAGTTGTTTGCGTTCCCTCGATATACATGGAGGAGAGCGCTTCTTTTCGCTGCAGGGTGGGCAAGATGATGTTTGTGAATTGGTAGGCATAGATTTTTGCTTCTAACATACCAAGCATCTTGGAGGCTTGAAACAGTTCGTTGATAAAAGAGCCTGCAGAGTAATCGTTTCTGCGTTTATCGAGAAATTCGAGCATAGAAAGACCTCCGATGTGAAATTTTCTGGTTGCATCATAACACAAGAGCAGACGCGCGTCAATACGTAACGTGCATCTTTTTCGAAAACATGCACGTTGTATGTCAATGTTTTTGCGATTATAGTATAGAAAAAAACGAAAAATAGCGAGAAAATACTATTGCGGATAGTAAGAGGGAGGGGTATCTTATTTCATAGAACAACCACGTGTTTTGATGCGATGATGAAAGATAAAACACTGAGCGTCAAAACTGAAATGGCAAGCGGCGTACAGGAGGATGTTACTATGGTATTCTTGGAAGAAAACGGTGCTTTGATTGCGAAGCGACAGGGAGAGACCCTGTGTATTGAGGCGTGGGGAGAGAATTCGCTGCGGGTTCGCGCCACCATGCAGACGGAGTTTACGGACTACGCGTGGGCGCTCACGGAGGAGATTCCGGTGGTGGATGCGAAGGTTACCATCGGGCGCGAGGCGGACGGCAATCCGTGCGCGGAGATTGTGAACGGCCGCATCCGGGCGACCGTCAATTTTGCGGGAGTGCTTTCGTTCTACCGCGACGGAAAGCTGATCCTGCGGGAGGATTATCGAAGTTACGGCGGAACAATCTCCCGCGAGAGCCGGTGTCTTAAGACCGTAAACCGCGAGTGGAAGGGCGTTCCGGGCGGCAGCGAATACCGGCTGCGCGTCCGGTTTGAGAGCAACGACGGCGAGAAGCTTTACGGCATGGGTCAGTACCAGCAGCCGTATCTTGACTTAAAGGGCTGCACCCTGGAGCTTGCGCAGCGCAACTCCCAGATCAGCGTGCCGTTTTTGGTGTCGTCCCTTGGGTACGGCATGCTTTGGAACAACCCGGCCGTCGGCAGCGTGACGTTTGGAAAGAACGTGACCGAGTGGGTTGCGAGAGCCACGAAGGACATGGACTACTGGATTACCGTTGCGGACACTCCGAAGGCGATTCTGGCGTCTTACACAAGCGTCAGCGGACATGCGCCGATGTTCCCGGAGAATTTGATGGGGCTTTGGCAGTGCAAGCTCCGCTATCGCACGCAGGACGAGGTTCTCACGGTTGCCCGCCGCTACAAGGCCGAGGGCATCAAGATCGACCGCATCGTGATTGACTTCTTCCACTGGACTCTGCAGGGCGAGTGGAAGTTTGACGAAAAATACTGGCCGGACGTTAAGGCGATGGTGGACGAGCTCCACGGGATGGGCATCGAGGTGATGGTGTCCGTGTGGCCTTCGGTGGACCGAAAGAGCGAGAACTTTTATCCGATGACGGAGCTCGGGCTTCTGATTCGCACCGAGCGCGGCGCGCAGCAGACCTATGATTACCAGGGTGACTGCGTGGAGATCGACCCGTTCAATCCGGCGACCCGGAAGTTCGTCTGGGACATTTGCAAGAAGAATTACGCCGATCTCGGCATCGACTCCTTCTGGCTCGACAACTCCGAGCCGGACTACGGCGTTTACGACTTTGAAAACTACCGCTACAGCATCGGCCCCGCGCTTACGTGCAGCAACATGTATCCGCAGATGTACAGCCGCATCTTCTGGGACGAGATGAGCAAGGGCGGCAAGACGCCCGTGAACCTTCTTCGCTGCGCCTGGGCGGGAAGCCAGAAATACGGCAATGTCGTGTGGTCGGGCGACGTGCCCTCGACGTTTGAGGCATTTGCCGACCAGCTGCAGTGCGGCCTGAACATGGGCCTTGCGGGCATCCCGTGGTGGACCACCGATATCGGCGGCTTCATGACCGACGACGTGAACGACCCCTACTTCCGGCAGCTGTTGATTCGCTGGTACCAGTTCGCGACGTACTCTGCGGTGCTTCGCATGCACGGCGACCGCGGCCCGTACGATATCCCGGCCCTCGACGACCGCGACTGGGGCGGCGGCTACCTGCACACGGGCCAGCCGAACGAGCTGTGGAGCTACGGCGAGGACAATTACGCAATCATGCGGAAGTACTACGACATCCGCATCGCGATGAAGGACTACATCGCTTCGCTGTACCGCGAGGCGTCGGAAAATGGGTCCCCGCTCATCCGCACGATGTTCTACGAGTTCCCCGAGGACGGCCGCTGCTGGCAGGTGACCGACCAGTACATGTTCGGAAGCCGTTATCTGGTGGCGCCGATCCTTAAGCATAACTGCTTCCGGCGCGATGTGTATCTTCCGGCCGGCACATGGAAGCTCACCTCGACGGGCGAGACGTACGTCGGCGGACAGACCGTCACGGTGGACGCTCCGATTACGTACATGCCGGTGTTTGAGAAGATTTGAACCGTATGAAATAAATACAAAAAACGCCCCCGCTGATCACAGCGGGGGCGTTGATGTTAATCAGAGTATTACTTGTTGCTGACGTTCTTGTTCCGGTAGAACGTGATCCGCAGGCGGCCTTCAGTGCCCTTGTCCGAAGTGGTTTTGGGTTTTGAGGATACTGTGCGGATACAGGCTCGTTCGCCTATATCGTCTCACCCTTTCTCTTGCGCTCCAGGATTCTGTGGATGCGCTCGGTCGGGTCGAGGTACTCGCTGATCGACGCGTCGTGGTTGAGGGAGTCGATCAACAGAGCAATGTATTTGCTCATGTCGGCGGTGATGTACCACTCGCGCGAGAGAAGCTCGGGCGTCTGGTATACGAGGTTCGTCGTAACCACGCGGTAGATCAGGCCGTTCTCGTAAGCCTTGTCGAAGGCGGCGAGGCCGTTTGTGAAGAGGCCGAAGGTCGCGCACACGAAGATGCGGCCGGCATTTCTCTTCTTGAGCTCCTTTGCGACGTCAAGCATGCTCTCGCCGGAGGAGATCATATCGTCGATGATGATCACGTCCTTGCCCTTGACGTCCGTGCCGAGGAATTCGTGAGCGACGATCGGGTTGCGGCCGTCCACGATGGTGGAGTAGTCGCGGCGCTTATAGAACATACCCATCTCGGTTCCGACGACGGTCGCAAAATAAACCGCGCGGCCCATGGCGCCCTCGTCGGGGCTGATGAGCATGAGGTGCTTGCAGTCAAACTCGATGTCGGGAACGTTGCGAAGCAGCGCCTTGATGAACTGGTAGGTCGGCTGCACGTTCTCGAAGGATTTGATCGGGATGGCATTCTGAACTCTGGGGTCGTGCGCGTCGAAGGTGATCACCGACTCAACGCCCAGGTTCGTGAGCTCCTGCAGAGCGACGGCGCAGTCGAGCGACTCGCGTGCGGAGCGCTTGTGCTGGCGGCTCTCATAGAGGAACGGCATGATGACCGTGATGCGGCGGGCCTTACCGCTCAGAGCGGCGATAACGCGCTTTACGTCCGCAAAATGATCGTCCGGCGACATGTGATTCTGCTGTCCGCACACCGTGTAGGTGAGACTGTAGTTGCACACGTCCACGAGAATGTAGATGTCCATTCCCCGAATGGTCTCGCCGATGATGCCCTTGGCCTCGCCGGTACCGAACCGGGGGCAACGGGTTTCGATCAGGTAGGTGTCGCGCCGGTACGTGTCGTAGCCGGGCTCGTCGAGGAACTTGTGCTCGCGGGCATTGCGCCAGGATGCGATGTAGTCATCGACCCTCTTACCGATGGATTTGCTGCTCTCGAGGGCGATGATGCCCAAAGGAGCAAAGGAACTGCTGTCAACAAACTTGTCTTCCTGTGACATAGAAATCCTCCGTATCTGGGTTTATGAGAACCGGCCACTGACACCCGAGGGTGTCGCCCCGCCGGACGGGGTCATATTCGGCAAATGCTACAGCATGCTCTGGATGCGGATGTCATCGGCGAACAGCTTGATGTAGCGGAACAAAAACAGGCGGGAGGCAATGCGCTCGCTGTAGCGCTTGCTCAGCTCGTCCATCGTGAGATTGGTCGTGATCAGCGTCGACTTCTTCTCACGGTCACGCTCCTCCAGGCAGACAAAGAGCTGCGAGGTGGTGTAGGAGTTCGACATCTCGGTGCCCAGATCGTCGATGATCAAAAGGTCGCAATCGAGGATGTTGTCGAAGTCCAGCGACGCCTGGCGGCTCGATTCGCGGTCGCCGAAGCGGTAGTGCTCGAAAATCTCAAAGAGGCGGAACGCGGAGAGATACAACACCGTGTAGCCGTGGGAGAGAAGCTCTCCTGCGATGCAATTGGCGAGGAACGTCTTTCCGACGCCGGAGTAACCGCTGATCATCAGATTGCGGTATTCCGAGCCGAAGCGGTCCGCGTAATCCTTCGCGTCGGCCAGCGCAGTCTCCGCGATGGCGCGGTAGGTCTGGCCGGTGGCCGCATCCACGCGCTGCGGGGAGTAGAAGCGAAGATCAAACGTCGTAAAATTCTCTCTGGCAAGCCGCTGCCGCAGTCCGTCGTCCATGTAGTAGCGATCGATGATCGCACGGCGGAAGCAGGAGCAGGGGCGCCGCGTCTCGGAGCCGTCGGGATTTGCCACAACCTCCGTTCCTGTGTCCTTGCAGTAAGGGCATGTATAGTGTCGCTCCAGGTAATCGGCGGGATATCCCGCGCCCACCAGAAGCTGTCTCTTCTGATTGATCAGCCATTCGTTGGTGCGCCCGAGGGCGTCCAGCGCCGAAGTGTTGCCGGCAAGAGCAAGACGTGCGGCCTGCAGGGAGCCGTCAACGATCCGCTCTTCGATCTCCGCGATGGCGGGCACTGCCTGCGCCACCTCTTCCTTGCGGCGGCGGAGCGCCTTCTCGCCGTCCAGCTGGCGCTGCTCGTATTCCCGAAGGAGGCTGTCATACTCGGATGTTGTCAGACTCATAGGTAGCTCCTTTCGGAATCAATGGCGGTTTCTCATGGCGAGCTCCAGCGAGGAATACTCGCTCTCGGAGTACTCGCGCTGCGCATGGTCGCCAAAGCGGTTCGCACGCCCTGCGTCCGACTTGCGGCCCGCGGAGGCACTCTTCTTCGCGGCGTGCTCGCCGTCGGCAGCGGCGACATCCTCAAGGGAACGGATTCCCTTCTGATACCAGTCGGCAAGGATCGTGTTCGCATAGCGGAAGTCGCTCTTTGCGGTGTTCTGCACCGTGCGGCGGCAGGCCTCGCACACAAGCGCCGCGGAGAGCTGCCATTCGCGGCCCCAGCGGAGGATGTAGTCGAGCTGTACCTTGCCGAAGTTTCCGCGAAGTCCGAACTGCTCGCGAACCACGCGGGAAATATCGTCGAACTCGAGAACGTGAATCTTGGCTTCGTCGACGGAGGAGATCGCATTTTCCGCCCAGCCGATGGCGACGCGGGTCATGTAGCGCGCATCGCGCTTGCCGATTTCAATGCAGTACTCAAACAGGAAGTAGATCAGGTCCGCCGAAAAATGCAGCCGGTCATACGCGAACAGCATCAGCCGGAACCAGTCTCCCGTGAGCTGCCCTGCGAGGATGCCCTCCAGTGCGCCGGGAAGATCCTTGTATTCGGAATCGTCCGAGAAGCGGGCGATCATGTCGTTATCAACGGAAAATGCACGTTCCATCGTGCGGTAATCGGGCGTCTCGTCCGTTTCCTCTGCCTCGTTCGCCGTATCGGCAACCTTCCTTGTGCCGGCAGCGGTCCTTGCAGCGGCATTCTCGGCGGCGGTTGCGCCGGAGGAAACTGCGAAGGAGACTGCGGCGGGCGCTGAGGCGTTCCTTGCGGGCGCTTCCGCGGGAACCTCGAACAGGTCCACGAGCTTGATGCCGGTGACGTGCTTGTCGCGGTCTAAGGAGACCGTCAAAAGCCCGGCGTCCGCGAGAGCGCGGAGCGCGCGGTGCGCGTCTTTTTCCATGCAGCCGAGGCTGTCAGCCATCGCTTCGATCGAGAAGTCGGCGTTGTCGCGGCGATCCGGATTGCTTCCGAAATAGTGGCGGAGCAGATACAGATAGACGCGGATGAAGGAGCCGTCGAGGCGGGTCATATATTGATCGATAAAGAGGTCCGGGATCAGCGTTCCCGAGCGCTTCGATTTGGTTTCCACACCGATGGTGCACATGCGTTGCCGGTCCCCCTCTCTTCTCGTAGTCACAGCGGGCATCGGGGTGTGAAAACCCCGTCCTTAAGTCTTTAAAAAAGAACCGTGCGAACCACATTATAGCGAATCCGGGAGGGATTGTAAATAGCTAAAAAGGCAGTCGAAAACAGTAGAATTCGATTTCGGATAAAGTGGATAACGTGGATAAGATCAACCGGATTTCCCGGGGCGAAAATCCCGGAAAACCCTGTAAGATCAAGGCTTTCGGGCCGCTTAAAAGTTATCCACACTCAAGGGCGCTCCATCAAAAATATCCACAGCCGTTTTTCGAAAAACGGTCGTGGATATTGTGGATAACTATTGTGAGAGGAACGCAGTCCCTACATTTACGATGTCTCCGGCTCCCATGGTTATCAACAGGTCCCCGTTAACGCAATTTTTTAATAAAAATTTTGTAATTTCGTCAAATGTCGGCAGATAGTATGCTTCCTTGCCCATTTTGATCAGATCGTCGCGGAGATCGGCGGAGGAAATGCTGCCGTCGTTGATCTCTCTCGCGGCGTAAATGTCGGCCAGAACGATCTTGTCCGCTGCCGCCAGCGCCTCGACGAACTCCTTGCGAAGAAGCTTCGCGCGGGTATACGTGTGCGGCTGGAAAACACACCATACGGAGCGGTGCGGATAGCCCTGGGCCGCAGCCAGCGTCGCGCGGATCTCGGTGGGGTGATGCGCGTAGTCGTCAACCACGGTCACACCCTCGCGGGTTCCCTTCCACTCGAAGCGGCGAGCCGTTCCGGTGAAGGCGAGCAGCGCTGTCTTGATATCCTCGATGCCTACGCCGCAGGCGATTCCCTCTGCGATGGCGGCAAGGCTGTTGGAGACGTTGTGAACGCCCGGGACAGAGAGTGCGATGCGGCCCGCGAACGCCTTGTGCACGTACAGGTCGAAGGAGGGGTGTCCCATTCCGTCGAGAGATATGTTCGTTGCGCAATAGTCGTAGGGAGCATTTTCCGGCGTCTCGCCGTCCTTGCACAGGCCGTAGGTGGTGATGTTGCACGTCAGACCGTCAAGGAACTCCGCAAGCTGCGGGAGCTCGCCGTTGATGATCAGGCGGCCTCCCTCCGGCAGGCGCTCCGCGAAAAGGCGGAACGAGTGGCGGATGTCGTTGATATCCTTAAAGAAATCGAGGTGATCCTCGTCGATATTCAAGATACAGATGTCGGTGGGGAAGAATTTTAAAAAGCTGTTCGTGTACTCGCACGCTTCGAAGAGGAAGCGCTCCGAGCTGCCGATGCGAAGATTGCCGCCGATCGCCTTGAGCATTCCGCCCAGGGATACGGTGGGATCGAGACCGGCCTGCAGCAGGATCATGGCGATCATCGAGGTGGTCGTGGTCTTGCCGTGGGTGCCGGACACGCCGATGGAGAGAGGGTAGGTCTTCGAGATCTGGCCCAGAAGCTCTGCGCGGTCGATGAGCGGGATGCCCTTTGTAACGCACGCTGCGTACTCCGGATTGTCCGGGTGCACGGCCGCCGTGTAGATCGCCACATCGATATCGTCGCCGATGTTCTCCGCACATTGTCCGATCGCAACGGGGATTCCGATCTCACAGAGCCGGTCCGTGATGACGGAACGGCTGCGGTCGGAGCCGCTGACGGTAAAGCCCTTCGACTGCAGTAACTCGGCAAGGCCGCTCATGCTGATGCCGCCGATGCCGATGAAATACAGGTGGGCAGGACTAGATAGATCCAATGAAAACATTCCATTCCTCCGGGTCGGGAAATTCGGGCGGGCGCAGTTCGCCTGCCTGACAACCCTTTTAATAATAGCATGTTTTATCAAAAAAACAACCCCGGCTTCCCGGGCCGCCGCGGGCGAATTCCGAAAAACTGTAATATTTTCGGTAATTCCCCGAAAAGGACCGTCATTTTTACCAAAAAACGGGTCAAATGCAGTTTCATTTTAAGCACTCTTGTGCTACAATAAAGAATCATACACGGCGGCATTTTTGTGCGTAAAATGAGGGCTGCCGGGGTAGAGTTTAGAGGAGGTAGAAGATTGATTAAGAAAGAAATGATCGCCATGCTGCTCGCGGGCGGGCAGGGATCGCGGCTCGGCGTTCTCACGCAGAGCGTGGCGAAGCCTGCGGTCGGCTTCGGCGGCAAATACCGAATCATTGATTTTCCGCTGAGCAACTGCATCAACTCCGGCGTCGATACCGTCGGCGTCCTGACGCAGTACCAGCCGCTGCGGTTGAACACTCACATCGGAATCGGTATTCCGTGGGACCTTGACCGCAACATCGGCGGTGTGTCCATCCTGCCGCCGTACGAGAAGAGTACGAATGCGGAGTGGTACACCGGCACGGCGAACGCCATTTATCAGAACCTTCGGTTTATGGAGTACTATAACCCGGAGTACGTTCTGGTGCTCGGCGGTGACCACATTTACAAGATGGATTACGAGGAGATGCTCGATTTCCATAAGAGAAACAACGCGGACGTGACCATCGCCACGATTCCCGTGCCGTGGGAGGAAGCGAGCCGCTTTGGCGTCGTCATCACCGACGACGAAATGCGTATACGCGAGTTTGAGGAGAAGCCCGCCAACCCGAGAAGCAACCTGGCTTCGATGGGTATTTACATTTTCACGTGGAAGGTGCTGCGCGAGGCGCTGATCACACTCTCCGAGCAGGAGGGCTGCGACTTCGGTAAGCACATCATTCCGTATTGCCACAACCGGGGCGACCGTATCTTTGCATATGAATTTAACGGCTACTGGAGAGACGTAGGAACCCTCGGCTCCTACTGGGCTGCCAACATGGAGCTCATCGACATCGTGCCGGTGTTCGACCTCTACGACGAGTACTGGAAGATCTACACCAAGACCGATATGATCCGCCCGCAGTACATCGCGGACGCGACGAAGATCAACCGCGCCATCATCGGCGAGGGCACCGAGGTCTACGGCGAGATTCACAACTCCGTCGTCGGCGAGGGCGTGACCATCGAGGAAGGCGCCATCGTTCGTGACTCCATCATCATGAAGGGCACGACCATCGGCAAGGGAACCTACATCGAGAAGGCCATCGTTGCGGAAAATGTCGTAATAGGAGACAATTGTCGCATCGGCGTAGGCGAGGAGGTTCCGAACACCTGGAAGCCGCATATCTACAGCGAGGGTCTTGTGACCATCGGTGAGGACTCCGTCATTCCGGGCGGCGTCACCATCGGCAAGAACACCGTCATTCTCGGCGGAACCTGTGAGGACGATTACGTAAACGGCATTCTCGCCAGCGGCGAGAGTTTGGTAAAGGCAGGTGACGAATCATGAAAGCAATCGGTATCATTTTAGCCGGCGGCAATTCGAGCCGCATGCAGGAATTGACGAGTCGCCGGGCCATCGCGGCGATGCCGGTGGCAGGCAGCTACCGCAGCATTGATTTTTCGCTGTCGAACATGACGAACTCGCACATTCAGAAGGTCGGCGTGCTGACGCAGTACAGCTCCCGCTCTCTGCATGAGCATCTGAACTCCTCCAAATGGTGGGATTTCGGCCGCAAGCAGGGCGGATTGTATCTCTTCGCACCGACCATCACCCAGGAGAACGGATTCTGGTACCGCGGTACCGCGGACGCCATGTATCAAAACATGGATTTCCTTCGCAACAGCCATGAGCCGTATGTTGTCATCGCCTCCGGCGACGGCATCTACAAGCTGGATTACAACCAGGTGATCAACCGCCACATCGACACCCAGGCGGACATCACGGTGGTCGTGACGAAGCTGCCCGAGGGCCGCGACAACTCGCGCTTCGGCACGGTGACGGTGGACAAGGAAGACCGCATCATCGAGTTTGAGGAGAAGCCGCTGCAGTCCGAGAACCGTCTGGTTTCCACCGGTATCTACGTTATCCGCCGCCGTCTCCTGATCGAGCTTCTGGAGCGCTGCATCGCGGACAACAACTTCGACTTCGTGCGCGGCGTTCTGATGCGCTACAAGGGAAGCAAGCGGATCTGCGCATACCTGATGGAAGGCTACTGGAGCAACATCGCTACGGTCGAGGATTATTTCCGGACGAACATGGATTTCTTAAACCGTGACATCCGCGATTACTTCTTCCGCCAGTACCCGGACATCTACTCCAAGGTGGATGACCTTCCGCCCGCCAAATACAACCCCGACGCAACCGTCAGCAACAGCCTTATCGCATCCGGCTGTATCGTCAACGGCGTTGTCGAGAACTCGGTTCTCTTCAAGAAGGTTTACGTCGGCAACAACGTAACGATCAAGAACTCCATCATCCTGAACGACGTGCACATCTGCGATAACACCTACATCGAGAACTGTATCGTCGAGAGCCGCGACACGATCCATTCGGACCGCCGCCTCGTGGGCGAGGGCAAGATCCTGATCGTCGACGAGAAGGCCGACCGGTACGGGCTCGGGTGATCGTCATCGCAAAAGATCCTAAACAACAAAAGGCGCTGCCCGGAGGGCTTCCTCGGGCAGCGTTATTTTTCGGGTTTTGATCGCAAATCGAGGTTTTTGAAAATGAGTCAACCTTGCTGGCTGTGTTGGTTGACCGCAAATCGAGATTTTTGAAAATGAGTCACCCCTGTTGGCGGTGTTGGTTGACCGCAAATCGAGGTTTTTGAAAATGAGTCACCCCTGTTGGCGGTGTTGGTTGACCGCAAATCGAGGTTTTTGAAAATGAGTCACACCTGTTGGCAGTGTTTGTTGACTACAAATCGAGGTTTCTGAAAATGAGTCACCCCTGTTGGCGGTGTTGGTTGACCGCAAATCGAGATTTTTGAAAATGAGTCACCCCTGTTGGCGGTGTTGGTTGACCGCAAATCGAGATCTTTGAAAATGAGTCATCCTTGCTGGTGGAATTTGTTGACTGCAAACAGAGATTTTCGTGATTGAGTCAAAGAACTCGTGTGATATCGTTGACTGCAAATCAAGAATTTCAAATCGGAGTCAAATACCACACTTGTTATCCGGACGTCACTCGGTGTCGGCGCCGAGGTCGCGGGTGTAACGCCACTCAATGACGTCGCCATCGGACAGACGGCGGGAGTTGCAGCTCTCGGAGGGTGCTTCACCGTTGACGTAGTACATCCAGCCGGAGAGGGAGCCGAAGTCAAATTCCCGCAGGGTTCCGATGCCGCGGATGTAGCCGCCGGTTCCAAGGCCGCCGACGTCAAGCGGAAGGCCTGCGGAGGCAGCGGCCACGATCAATACGTTGTAGACCGTGTCGCCTTCGCGGAAGGGAACGCGCATCGGTGTAAGGATGACGCCGTCCGCAGGAAGACCGTTCTCGCCGGCCACGGTGTCGCAGCGGATGGAGAGCGTCACGACGCCTGCGGCGTCCTCCTCAGAGACGCCGAGATCCGCATAGTATTCCGAGGGTGTCTGAACCTTCACAAACCAAAGCAGCGCCAGCAGAACAACCGCGGAAAATGTGGCAAGCAAAGCGTTTCGTTTTGTGAGCCGCTTTTTTGCAGCCAGAACCGCGAAGGCAGCCCAGCACAGAAGAAGGATCGCAGCCGTGCCGATCAGGCGGTACGGCGGGATGCCGGTGCCGTTGCCGGAGCGTGCGGTGCCCGAAGGGGACACGGCGGGCGACACGGAAGGCGAGGGTGAATTTTCCGGTGCGGAGGGCGTCAGGGAAACGGTCGGTGCGGCGGACGGTGTAAGCGAGACTAGCGGAGCGCCGGTGGGAGCGAGGCCGCGGCCCTCACGGACAGCGTCAAGCTCGTAGAGGGACGGGCGCCCCTTGCGGAAGCGAAGATACGCGACGCAGCCGTAAAATACCTGCTGCGTGGCCGTGCGGTTTGTCTCGCCGCTTTGGATGTGGCGGAAGCTTCCGTCGGGCATGCGGTAGGATGCGATGGCGTCGAAGACGGAATTGCCGTTCTTTATGAAGCGCTCGTCGGAGTCAGCGTCGATGCCCACGGAGGACAATGCCACGAGGACCTGGACGCAGCTCTCGCAGTTCGCGGAACCATAGCTTGTGAAGCCGCCGTCCGCGTTCTGACGCGACGAAAGAAGTGCGATGGCATCGCCTACGGCGGCAGCGGCCTCCGTGTCGGATGCGCCCGCAGCGGAGCGGCAATAGGGCGCCAGCGCCTGAACCACCATGGAGGTGACGTCCACGTCGCCGAATTCGCCGGTGATGGCCCAGCCCCCGTCCTTAAGGCGGAGGGAGAGAATGCGGCGAACCGTATCCTGCGGTGTGACCGCCCCGAGGGCGGCACCGTTGTTTTGCAAATGCAGCCCGAAGACGAGGCTCATGATGCCCTGGGAGCCCACGGATTCCGCTAAAAGCGAAGGGTCGTAGGGCGAGAGGTCATCGCCGATCGCGAGGGACACCAAAGCGTATTTTTGCAATGTCGTGCCCTGAAGCGGCGAGGAGAGGAAGAGAAGCGAATCCCGCGTTGCCCGGGCGGTGGCGCGAAAATCGTAGGCGTCGTGCTGCGCAAGGGCGAAGATGTACCACAGATCGAGGCGGGACGCCGGATCACAGCCCTCGTCAAGGATCACCTGCGGGTCTGCCGAGGAGCGCTTGTCTGCGGCGGCCAAGTACGAAAGAATCCCGTCGAAGTATTCGGCGGCGATTGCCTCACCGGAGGAAACCTTCGCTGCGGCAGCCGATGCGCCGGAAGAAATCGGGCCCCCGGGGGAAACCTTCGCTGCGCCCGCCGAAGCCGGTGCGCAGAGCGTCAGGGCAAAGCAGCAAAAGGCCAACAGCAGCGCCGTGAAGCGCTGCCGAAGGCCTTTTTTACGTAAGTGCATTTTCCGGTGATTCGTATGATTCATAGATCACGAAGCGCGACGTCGATCACGCGCGTGCGGATTTGCGGGAAGCGACAACAACGCCTGCGAAGGCGATGACGGCAACCGCACCGAAGATCACAACAGCGGTGTTGTCCGCGGTCTTGGGCGACTCACCGCCGGAAGCAGCGGTAACCTTGACAACGAGAGCCGGAGGAACCAGCGTCTGGGAGTCGGATTTTGCGCTGATGGTGACGGTGCCGGCGTCGGAGAGCTTGATGGAAGCCTTGCCGTTGTCGTCGGTCTTGACGTCGGTCGCCTTGCCGTTTACAAGGATCGTCGCGCCCTTGACGGGAGCAACCACGGTGTTGTAGTTCTCATCGAAGCCGAGAGCGGAAAGCTGAACGGCAACGGTGTCGCCTGCCTTTACGGACGCCGTGTTCTTGTCGAAATAGCAGTAGGTGTCGGACCAGTTCGTCGTGTCGGTGTAGACAAATGCGGTGATGTATGCGCCGTCCTTCACCTCGTCGCCGAGGCTCATGGCAGCCGCGTTGTTCACATAGTAGCCGTAGCCGGTGCCGTTGTCGATGCCCCACAGCTTCTTCAGGGAAAGGCCGTAATCGGTCATCTCGGAGACATAACCTGCAGCGCCGCCGGAGAACTTCGCCTCGTGAGCGCAGTAGAGGGCGTCGTTTACGGTAATCTTGCCGTCGCTGTCGATGTCCTTAACCGCAATGGGCTCCTGAACGAGCACGAGCTTGCCTTCCTTGTCGGCGATGGTGACGTAGACCGTCGGATCCGCAGCGAACGCGATGCCGCAGCAAAGGCCGAGCAGAAGGACGATCGAGAGAGTAACAGAAAGAATTTTCTTCATGAAAAACACCTCTTTCATAGGATTTATCAAAACGGTTTGTCTGCGGAAAATGCCCGCTTCAAGCCGTAATGAGCCATGTGTATCACATCGATTGCTCGCGGAACAGTCCGTACCGCGTGCGGATGCGCTCGAGCTTGTCGCCGATGGGCCCGGCCAGCGCGAGCAGGAAAATGACATTGGAGACCGCGTACTCCACCGTGGTCGGAAGCGCGGCCGCGGCCAGCGCCAGGTAGCGCGGGATCGAGAAGCCGTCGCCCATCCAGAACGTAGACCACAGATCCATGATGAGCGAGAAGAAGACGCCCGCGAACACGCCGTAGAGGCACAACAGCAGTTTGTGCCGTCTAAGAGGCTTTGCGATCAGGCCGGCGATGCCGCCGATCAGGCCCCAGGAAAACATCTGAAACGGCGTCCACGGCCCCTGTCCGAAGTAGAAGTTCGACAAAAGCGCCGAGAGGGAGCCGACGATAAATCCGGGTTCCGCTCCGAGCCACATGGCCGTGATGACGGTGATTGCCGTCACGGGCTTGAAGCCGGGCAGCCAGGCGAAGAGAAACCGTCCCGCCACGGAGAGGGAGGTCATCACCGAGAGGACCATCAGCTCCGCGGAACCGGTCTCGCGCCGCTCAAAATCATACCAGATCGGAAGGCACGTAAGCACCGCAACGCACAGCGAGATCCACGCGTAGTATTTTTCGCGGAACAAAAGGGCGCCGCCCGTCACGATCAGCGGAATCAGCAAAAAGAACAGAACAAGCGTGAGCCTGCGTCGGGTCATGGCGTCACCTCCGGGACGGCGCGCACGATGTCGCTCACGGTGAGCACGCCCGGCAGGATCCCGCGGGCCATGCGGTTGGCGGCCGTCGTGTAGAACGCGTTGCCGTCGAAAAATCCACCCGGCGCAGCCTCGGAGATGATCTCTCCGTCAAAGAGCAGACCGCAGCGGTCGGCGTGTGCCGCCGCCCACTCCGCGTCGTGCGTCACGGACAAAACCGCGGCGCTCTCCGCCAGAAGGCCGTCCAGGATTTCCGCCAGCTCGTCCTTGCCGCGCACGTCGATGCCCTTCGTCGGCTCGTCCAGCAGAAGAACCTTCGGGCGGGATGCAAGAACCTTGGCTAAAGCGGCCTTCTGCAGCTCGCCGCCGCTGACGTCGTACGGGTGCGAATCGAGGATGCCCGTGATGCGGAGCCGCTCGCATAAAGACAGCATGTCGGCCTCGGTCGCTGCCTTGTCCGGAGCGGTCCGAAGAAACGCCTTCAAAAGATCCTCGCGGATCGTCTTCTCGGTGAATGCGTCCCGCGGCTGCTGCGGCAGAAGTGCAAGGTTGCCGCGGTACAGGGTGCCCGGCGCAAAGGAGGAAAGCTTCTTTCCGAACAGCCGTACCGAACCTGCGTACGGGGAGAGAATCCCTGCTGCCAGCGCGAGAAGCGTGGTCTTGCCGGAGCCGTTGCCGCCTAAAAGGCAGTAGTGCTCGCCGGCGTGAAGTGTAAGCGATGCGCCCGAGAGCACATCGGGTAATAAGCGGTCATAGCGGAAGCGCGCGCCCGAAACCTCCAGCGCAACCTTCCCGGCAGCTGAAGCTTCCGGCGCAACCTTCCCGGCAGCCGAATCTTCGGCCGAAGCGGAAGCCTTCTCCGTCTCCGACGCCTCAGCCGAAGTTGTCCCCGCCGAAGCGGAAGCGGTGCCTTGCTTCACAAGGGTGCGAAGCATTTTCCGACCGTCGCTCACGGTGAGCGGAACGGTCCCGTCAAAGCTCGCGGTGTCGCCGGCAGAATCCGTCCCCCCAGTTAAGACGGAGCCGCCGGAGAGCGCGAGGAACACCCGCGTGGCCGCCGGCAGAGCCTGCGCCATCGGGTGAGGATTTGTCGCAAAAAAGGAAGTGAGCGCCCGGGCGTCGCCACCTGCTGCGATGCGGCCGCTGTCCATGAGGAAAATCCGGTCCGCGTCCGGCAGAACGTCCTCGAGGCGATGCTCCGCCATCAGGATCGTCACGCCGAGTTCACTTCGGATGCGGCGCAGGACATTGCGAAAGTCCGCCGCCGCGATCGGGTCGAGCTGCGCCGTCGGCTCGTCCAAAAGCAACAGCCGCGGGTTCATCACGAGGGCCGAAGCGAGGTTGAGAAGCTGCTTCTGGCCGCCCGAGAGCTCGTACGTTTTCTTATGGTACCACTCCTCCATCCCGAAAAATGCAGCGATCTCCGCGACGCGCCGCCGGATCCGGTCGGAGGGAAGCCCGAGGTTCTCAAGGCCGAAGGCCAGCTCGTGCCATACCGTGTCGGTCACGATCTGCGATTCCGGGTCCTGCAGGACGATGCCGATGTTCTCGGCGGACTCGCGAGCCCCAAGAGGCGGGTCATTTTTCGCACCGCGAACGGCGGAATCCCCGAGAAAAATCCTGCCGGACGCCTCGCCGTAGGGAGCGATCTCGCGCTTGATCAGGCGGAGGAGGGTGGATTTGCCGCAACCGGAGAGGCCGCACAGAACCGCCCACTGCCCCTCGGAAACGGAGAGGGAGACGTTGCAAAGCGCGTCCACGGAAGCCTTCGGATAGCGGAAGGTTACATTTTCGACCGATAGAAGCTCCAACGGATCTCCTCCTTCAGGAAAGACAAAAACGGGATCAGGCACAAAGCGGTGTAAGCGATCGTGCCGCAGACGGCGAGCCGGTCGGGCGTCGTCGCCGTGATGTACGGGTACCAGTCAAAATGCAGGCCGCCGCAGGCGAGCGTGAGCACCGTCACCGCGGTGAGTGCAAGGATGATCGAAAGGATGGCGGCGTCCGCAGCGCCGAAGCGGCAGGTGCGGTACGTCGTGCGGCCGGGAAGACCGTAGCCCCGGGCCTTCATCGCCGCGCCGGTGTCGATGGCGTGCTCCAAAGACCACGTCGTTAACGCCGACATTGTCGTCATCTGGCTTCTCGTGCGGTTCAGCCAGTCGGGGTCGTCGTAGACGCCCACAGCCGTCTGGGCGGCGCGAACCTGCGTTGCGCGGCGCCGCAAAAGAGGCACGAACCGAAGGACCGTCGAGATCAAAAGCGCCAGCTTCGGGGTCAGGCGGCCGAAGAGGAAAAACCGGTTTTCCTCGGGAACCAGAGTGCGCTCGCACCGAAACCACAGAAGAACCGCCAGCAAAAGCGCGCCCAGGTGCGCCCCGTACAGCAGGGCTTCCTTTGTATAGGGCCGGCCGTTAAGAAACAGCAAAGGCGTGGCGCCGCCGGTGGAAAACAGCGGATTGACCGCGGTCACGAGAAACCATAAAAGGGCATATCCGAAAATGCTTCGCAGGGAGACCGCACGGGTGCGGATCCCGAGCGCGGCTAAAAACAGGACAGCGCTGAGAAGCGCCGGAGCCGTCAGCATCGGCGACTGGGCAAACATGACCGGAAGAAGCACGGAAAGAAGAAGCGCAAGCAGGACCAGCGGGTGCCGGTTGTGAAAGATTGTCATTGCCGCTCCTTTCTGTGATGTCGGCTGCATTTTCCGCGGGAAGCAATCAAAAAAACCGCCGGACAAATCGTCGGGCGGGCGGAGTACGTATACGAAGGCACGGACGGGCAGCCGTCGGGCAGCATTTTGCGCACAGCGCAATGCGCGGGGAGGGCATAGCCTTCCCGGGCTGAAACGACGGATACGGGTCTATGGTTGCTCCGGATTCGAACCGGATCTACGGCGGAACTCTGCTCACTTACAACGGTTTGACCATGTCATTATGGAATTCGGAAGGTGCAAGGCACCTTTAACTGGCTTGTAGTATAGCATGAATCCGAAGGCGGTGCAAGAAAAAACGAAAGGGAAGAAGGGCCTCGCGGCGGATACGGCGAGGGGGGTAAAAATAATTTACATTTTCGGGTTGACAAATCGCCGCGGGCTTTGCTACAATGAGAGCGACCCATGGGGGAGTAGCCAGTCGACGCGAAGGCGTCGGGCAACAAGTCGTCACCACGGCGCGGATGCGTCCGGCTTGTTATGAAAACGCAAGACTCATGTATGCACAGCCATACGTGAACCGTCTTGTCATAGGATTGAATTCGGAGACCGGATCGGCTTTGTGCAGATCCGGTCTGATTTTTATACTTGACAAACGGGCAAACGGTCATTATAATCACCACTGAAATGAACAAATGAACATTTGCTCATATGTTTGGGAAAAGGAGACGATCGACATGAGTTTTGTGGAAATTCACAATCTGAAGAAGAGCTACGGCGAGGGCGAGGCCCGACAGACCGTGCTCGCGGGAGTGGAGCTTTGCGTGGAGAAAGGGGAGCTGTGCGTGCTCTTAGGACCCTCCGGCAGCGGCAAATCCACCCTCCTGAACATCATCGGCGGCATCGACAACGCCGACGAGGGCTACGTTATGATCGACGGCGAGAAGACCGCCGACATGAACGAAAAACGCCTGACGCAGTACCGAAGAGACCATCTCGGCTATGTGTTCCAGCTCTACAATCTGATTCCGAACCTGACGGTTCGCGAGAACATCGAAGTCGGCGCGTACTTAAGCAAAAAGCCGCTTCCGGTGGACGATCTTTTGAAAACGCTCGGCCTCTACGAGCATCGTCACAAGCTTCCGACCCAGCTCTCGGGCGGACAGCAGCAGCGCACGGCAATCGGCCGCGCGGTCATCAAAAATCCCGACATTCTTTTGTGCGACGAGCCTACGGGCGCTCTGGATTACAACACCTCGAAGGAGATTCTCGCGCTCCTTGAGCGCATCAACAAAGAGTACGGCAACACCATTATCATGGTGACCCACAACGACGCGCTCAAGAACATGGCGGACCGCGTGGTCAAGCTTCGCGACGGCAAGGTGAGCCGCAATTACGTCAACGAAAACAAGCTCCCGATCAGCGAGATCGAGTGGTAAGGGGGCGATATCATGAAGAATCCGATGAACCGAAGGCTGCCCCGCGAACTCAGGTCGGACTTCGGCAAATACCTCGTCATTTTCCTCTTTATCACCATGGTCGTGTCGGTTGTCTCGGGCTTTTTGGTGGCCAACGACGGCATTGCGAAGGCGTATAAGAGAAATTTGGCGAACAACAATGTGGAGGACGGACACCTCTCGTTCAATGTCCGGCCGGAGGAATCGTTTCTTGCGGCGGTTGCAAAGAAGTCCGATGCGACGATGTACCGCGCAGATTACTTCGAGGAGAAATCCGGTGAGGCGACGCTTCGCGTGTATCGCGCCGGGGAGGTGAACCTTCCGGAGGTGATGGAGGGGCGTCTTCCGCAGGCGGCGGGAGAGATCGCGCTCGATACGCTGCACGCCGCGAAGGCCGGGATTTCGGTCGGCGATACGATCGCGGTCGGCGGGAAGAAACTGACCGTCACGGGACTTGCGGCATTTCCCAACTACAGCGCGCTGTTTAAGGACAATGCGGACCTGATGTTCGACACGGAGACGTTCGGCGTCGGCATCATGTCGGAGGAAGGATTTGACGCGTACGACTCCGACCATGTGATGATCGGCTATGCGTGGCGGTACCGGGTGAGGCCGGAGACGGACAAGGACAAGCAGACGGCTTCGGAGGTCGTTCTGACGGCATTGCGCGAAGAATTGGTTGCGGCGAACACGGAGATTGTGCAGCGCGCCATGGCGGGCGAGACAGGGCTCACGATGCTTGAGGTGTCCGATTTTCTGCCGGAGTATGAGAACAAGAGCATACAGTTCGCCGGTGAGGATATGAACGGCGACGAGGCGGCCATGGTCGTGTTTTTGTATATTGTGGTTGCGGTGCTGGCATTTATCGTGGCGGTCACGACAATCAACACGCTCTCGAAGGAGGCATCGGTCATCGGCACGCTGCGCGCCTCGGGCTACACCAGAGGTGAGATGGTGCGGCATTACATGACGCTTCCGCTGCTGTCCTTCCTTGCGGGCATGCTTGCGGGAAATGTGCTCGGCTACACGCTGCTTCGCGATTTCATGGTGAACATCTACAACAGCATGTATTCGCTTGGCAGGGTGGAGACGTTCTGGAACAAGAAGGCGTTTGTGACTACCACCCTGTGGCCGACGATCATCATGGTTGTCATCAATGCGGTCATCCTGATCTGGAAGATGCGCATCGGGCCGCTGCAGTTTTTGCGCCGCGAGATTTCCGGGAGAAAGAAAAAGCGTGCGCTTCGGCTCTCCCGTAACATTCCGTTTTCCTGGCGGTTCCGCATCCGCATCTTACTGCAGAACCTGCCGAACTACATCACCATGTCCGTAGGCATTATTTTGGCAGGCGCTATCATCATTTTCGGTCTGATGTTCCAGCCGCTTTTAGAGACGGTTGCAAAACGCATCGACGACACGAGCTTAAGCCGCTATCAATATATCTTGAAAACGCCCGAGGAAGCGAACGACGGAGCGGAGAAATTCGCCGTCGCGACGCTGGAGACGACGAAAAAGGACTACAAGACGGACGAAGTTTCGGTATACGGAATCGTGGCCGGGAGCCGGTTTGTGAAGACTGCCATCCCGGCAGGGCAGGCGCTTCTGTCCAACGGTTATATGGACAAATACAACGTAAAGAAGGGCGACACGGTCCGTCTCTACGACAAATACGCCGACAAAACCTACGAGTTCGTCGTCGCCGGGGAATATCCATACGAGGCGGCTCTCGCGGTGTTTATGAACCTCGGGGAATTTAACGGGAAGTTTGACAAGACGCCCGACTACTACAGCGGGTATTTTGCGGACCGGGAGATGACGGAGCTGACGGAGTCGAACGTGTACATGCGGCTCGACAGCAGCGTGTTCGGAAGCTTTGCGGACCAGCTCTGGAAATCTTTCGCGGACTTCATGGGTCCCGTCAAATGGTTCGGCATCCTCATGTTTGTCCTGATGGTCTATCTTCTTGCAAAGCAGATTATCGAGCGAAACTCGGTGAGCATATCCATGACCAAGATTTTAGGCTTCACCGGAGGGGAAATCGGCGGATTGTACATCGTCTCCACTTCCCTTGTGGTTGTGGCGAGCCTCCTTCTTGCGGTGCCGATTGTCGATTGGCTGCTACACCTGGTATTCAAGACGTATCTCTACCAACGCATGAGCGGTTATCTGCCGTACTGCGTGAGCAGCGACTGTTACTGGAAGATGATTCTTTTGGGAATTGCGAGCTATGCGGCCGTAGTTGCGTTGCAGCTTTGGAAGATTCATCGCATCCCCAAGAGTGAAGCGCTGAAGACTCTGGAATAACAAGAAGCAAACGAAAAGCCCGCCGGTCAGCCGGCGGGTTTTTTGACGTCGAATCGCCGAATGAAAAAACGCCGAATCACCGAATGCAACTTTTGGGATTGCAAAAAAGCGGCAAAAAAAGTAAGATGCAAGAGGGAAGAAGGAATCCCGGCCGGAAGGAATGCGACTATGACGAAAGTACTTGTGGGGCTGTCGGGCGGCGTTGACAGCGCGGTGGCGGCCCTGTTGTTGAAAGAAAAAGGATATGATGTGGCGGGAATCACGCTGCGCACGTGGGAATCGGACGCGGGCGAGATGAGCCGCTGCTGTGAGATTGACGATGCCCGGGCGACGGCAACGCGCCTCGGGATACCGTTTCATGTCGTGAACTGCGTGGGTGCATTTTGCGAGAAGGTGACAAAGCCCTTCGTTGCGGAGTATCTGCGCGGGCGGACGCCCAACCCCTGCGTTGGCTGTAACCGCGACATCAAATGGACGAAAATGCTGGAGTACGCAGCGATTCTGCAGGCAGATTTCGTGGCCACGGGGCACTATGCAAAGGTGGTGACGCTTCCGAACGGCCGCTTTAGCGTGCAGACCGCGGCCCACGCAGAGAAGGACCAGACCTACATGCTCTACCGGCTTTCCCAGGAGCAGTTGGCTAAGACGGTGATGCCTCTTGCGGAATACTCCAAGGCGGAGGTTCGCGCTCTGGCGGAGGCGGCGGGCATTCCCGTTGCGGACAAGCCGGACTCCCAGGAGATCTGCTTTGTGCCGGAGGGGCATTACGCGGAGTACGTCCGCGACCATGTGCCGGAGGGGCGCGAGCTTCCCGGCGAGGGCAACTTCGTAGACATTGACGGCAAAGTGCTCGGGCGCCACAAGGGCATCATCAACTACACCGTCGGGCAGCGCAAGGGCCTCGGCATCGCCCTCGGGTTCCCCGCGTACGTTACGGAGATTCGCCCTTCGGAAAATGCAGTGGTTCTCGGGGACGAGAGTGCTGTGTACCGCGACAGTATCCTTTGCGAGGATGTGAACTTCATGGGAATTCCCGATGTTCCGGCGGGGGAGGCGCTTCGCTGTTTTGTGAAGGTGCGCTATCACCACACGGCGCAGGCCGCGACGATAACGCGGGAAGAAAAGGACGACCTTCTGCGCATTGCATTTGACGAGCCGGTCCGCGCGGCGGCCCCCGGGCAGTCGGCGGTGTGGTACGACGCGGCGGGCAACGTGCTCGGCGGAGGCATTATCGCGGGGTTTCCCCACGATTGAGCACGGCGGGAACCACCGCTTCGGAGCCTGCGCGGCTTACTCCTGTCCGGTGAGGCTTCGCAGAATGTCGATATAGCGCTGCGCTAAGGGCGACGGACGGCCCGCGGAGGGCAGAATATAGCCGATTTCCATATAGTCGTCCACCGCGAGCGGGCGGGCGACGATGTTGGGTCCGTTCAACTCCTCGCTGATGACGCCGCTGCAGATGGTGTAGCCGTTTAGGCCGATCAGCATGTTAAAAAGCGTGGCGCGGTCGCACACGATGATGTCGCGGTCGCTGTCGGCGGTGCTTAAGATTTCCTCGGAATAGTAAAACGAATTGTGGCTTCCCTGCTCATAGGAGAGCCGCGGATAGGGCGCAAGATCCTCCGGAGAGAGGATCTTTTTTTGTGCGAGAGGGGAGGATTTTCCGACGAAGACGTGGGGCTTTGCGGTGAAAAGCGGCGTGAAGGAGAGGCGGTTGTCCCGCAGCTCCTTGCGGATGACCGTCTCGTTGAAGCGGTTTAAGTAGAGAATCCCGAGCTCGCTTCGCAGGTGCGCCACGTCGTCGATGATGTCGTAGGTCTGGGTTTCGCGCATGTGAAATTCGTAGCGGTCGCCGCCGTATTCCCGCAGAAGCGCGACAAATGCCTCAACAGCGAAGGAATAGTGTTGTGCCGACACGCAGAAGCGCTGTTTTCCGGCGGAACGTCCGCGGTAGCGCTCCTCGATGAGGTTGGCCTGCTCCAAAACCTGGCGGGCGTACCCGAGGAATTCCTCGCCCTCCGGGGTGGCTTCGATTCCGCGGCCGGAGCGGGCGAAAATCGTGATGCCGTACTCGCCCTCCACCTCGCGGATTGCCGCGGTGAGGGATGGCTGGGAGAGGAAGAGCCGGTTCGCGGCCTCGGTGATGTTGCCGGTCTCCGCGGCGGTCACGATGTATTGCAACTGCCGAAGCGTCACGGAGTGCAAGGGCTTCGGGGCGATGGATTTTGCGGTCATGGCAGAGCCTCCTGTGCGTCAATAGATTTCTTCCTGATTATACCATAAGCTATAAAGAAAATCTATGGAAAACCGCAGGTTATATGTATTTTACCTATTTTAGCGGTAGGCGTATAATGCGTTCATATTTAGAGTTCGGAAAAAGCCGATAAAACAAGGGATTTCCGAAGAAAACGGAAAGGACGGGAGAAATATGGGAAACAAGAAGACGCCGTTTCGGCATGACTATGTGGGAAGCTTTCTGCGGCCGCAGAAGCTGAAGGAAGCGAGGAAGGATTTAGAGGCGGGAAAAATCGACCGCGCGGCGTTGACCGCCGTCGAGGACGAGTGCATCCGCGAGCTGGTGGCGAAGCAGAAGGAGCTCGGCTACGAGGTAATCACGGACGGCGAGTTCCGCCGGGCCACATGGCACCTTGACTTTATGTGGGCATTTGCCGGCATCGGACACCGGCCGACCAAGACGGGCCTGCCCTTCCACGGCGAGCAGGCGATGATTGACGATACGTACCTCACGGGCAAGCTGTACCTTGACGGGGAGCATCCCTTTGTGGGGCATTTCCGGTTTGTGCAGGCCCTGGAGGACGAAAATACCGTCACAAAGATGACGATTCCCGCGCCGGCGCAGTTCCTGGCGCAGCTGATTATGCCTTTCGCGGTGGAGAACACCCGCAAATTCTACCCCGAGGACGGCGAGCTGATCGAGGACCTTGTGGCCGGCTACAAGAAGGTGATCGAGCAGCTCTACGAGGCGGGCTGCCGCAACCTGCAGCTCGACGACTGCACCTGGGGAATGCTTGCGGACCCCCATGTGGCGATGTTCTACGGCTCGGAGGAGGGCGTTGACCGCATCAAGGAGCTGTATCTTACGGTGAACAACCGCGTCCTTGCGGACCGCCCGGCGGATCTCACGGTCAACACCCACGTATGCCGCGGAAACTTCCACTCCACCTACGCCAACAGCGGCGCCTACAACGCGGTGGCAGACTACCTTTTAGCGAAGGAAAACGTGGATGCGTTTTATCTTGAATTTGACGACGCGCGCTCCGGCGGTTTCGACCCTCTCGCGAAGGTTTCCGGGGACAAAAAGGTGGTGCTCGGCCTGATCACGACGAAGTCTCCGAAGCTTGAGGACAAGGCGGCCGTGATTGCGAGAATCCGAGAGGCATCGAAGTACCTTCCTCTGGAGCGGCTCTGCTTAAGTCCGCAGTGCGGCTTTGCGTCCTGCGAGATCGGCAACAAGCTCACCGCCGGGGAGCAGTGGGCGAAGCTTCGCCTCGTCAAGGAGATCGCCGACGAGGTGTGGGGCTAGGCAGACCGTTTTGGCGTCGTTTTGCATTTTCCGTAGAAAAATGCTATAATACTCCCCGTAGATGTTTCTTCCGGACGGAGGGGACCGTCGCCACGGAAGAAAAATCTCTGCAGAGAAGGAGGCATTTTCAGACACAGGGGGTGTAAAATGAAACGCTTACAACGAATACTTTTGGCTATTGTATCGCTCACGCTTGTCGCAGTCCTGTCGGCCTGCACGATGTACAACGTCGATGTTGCGGAAGGCAGCGCACACGGCATCGCGAACGAGGAGAAGAAAGACGCTTTTTTGCAGGAGTTCGTCTGGGACGGCAACGAGGACAACATGCGCATCGATGTCCGTGAAATTGACGGCATCAAGGTGACGCGCTACGGCGGCTTCAGCGGAAGAGGATTCCCGTGCCCGTTCCACGTATCGATCGAGGGGCTTGAGCAGCTCCAGGAGACTGAGATTCAGCCGGGCGTCGAGGAGAGAGATCTGTATTTTACGCTGGTCATCAACGAGCAGATCCGCGACCTCGAGCTCTCCTACAACTACGACGGCTACGACTTCGGCTGCTACTACAAGGACACGAAGGAGCGCATCTTCTACCACATCCATCTCATCCCGGAGCTCGATCCGAACAACAAGAACTTCTACATAAGCGAGTCGGACGGTAAGATCTACAAGAAGGACTCCAATGAGCCGGTGACCGGCTTGTGGTATCCGGGGGAGCATGAGCAGGAGCAGGCGCAGTAACATTTGAAAAATCAGGTTTGCGGGCAGAAGAAAAGCTTCTGCCCGCGTTTTTGCCGGGAACGGTGAGGCTTTTCTTGCAAGATCGGTTCCCGCATGCTATACTGTGGAAAACCGCAAAAAAGGTATGGAATACGGATGAAGTTATCGGAAATTATGAAGAACGGTCGCACGGCGTTCACCTTCGAGATTTTCCCTCCGAAGAAGGATATGCCGATTGAGACGATTTACAAGACGCTGGACGGACTGCAGGGACTGCGGCCGGATTTTATCAGCGTGACGTACGGCGCCGGCGGAAGCGCGGCGGACACGAAGACCGCGGACATCGCGGAGATTATCGAGAAGAAGTACGGCATCGCTTCTGCGGTGCATTTGACGTGTTTGTACAACACAAAGGAGGACATCGACCTGATCTGCGAGCAGCTTCGGGCGCGGGGGATCGAGAATATCCTGGCGCTGCGCGGCGACCGCAATCCGAACGCGGAGCGCGAGGTGCAGACGGACTTTAAGCACGCGTCGGATCTGATTGCGTACTTAAAGACGAAGGGCGATTTCCACGTTATGGGCGCGTGCTACCCGGAAGGTCACATGGAGGCGTCGTCGCTTGACGCGGACATCGCGAACCTGAAGAAGAAAGTGGACGCGGGTGCGGACCATCTGCTGTCGCAGCTGTTCTTCGACAACGATGCGTATTTCCGCTTCCTCGACAAGGCGCGGGCGGCGGGCATCGACGTGCCGATCGAGGCGGGCATCATGCCCTGCACCAGCAAGGCGTCCATCGAGCGCATGGTCACGATGTGCGGCGCGAGTATCCCGGCGAAGTTCGCGCGGATGATGGCGCGCTACGAGGCGTATCCCGACGCGGTCCGCGAGGGCGGTATCGCCTATGCGATCGACCAGATCATCGATCTGGTGTCCCGCGGCGTTGACGGCATTCACCTTTACACGATGAACAATCCGTACGTCGCAAAGCGCATCACCGATGCGGTTGCACCGATGATCAACCCCGGTCTGATCCGCGAGGATTGAGCCGGATTTGACATAACAACGAAACAGGAAAATCCCATGCACGCCCCGGTCCCCGGATCTCGGCGTGCTGTTGGAGTGTTTGCAAAAGATTCTCCCGGGCCGCGACAGGCCGGTATTTACGGGGGAGCAGGGAGCTTGTATGGTAGAGTTAAAACCGATCCGGATGGAGGAGGCAGCGAGGTACTTGGGCTACGGCGGGCAAATGCCCGACGAGACGATCTTAACGCTGATGCACGAGTGCGAGGAACCGCTGCGGGAGGCGTGCCGCCCGGCCTACAGCGTGGGCATTTTCGACATGGAGTGCTGCGGCGAGGCGGAGGTGCGGCTCGCGGAGTGCGCCCTCACGCTCACGGGGAAGGACATCGTGAAGCATTTGACGGGCTGCACGAAGGTTGCCCTCATGGCGGCGACCCTGGGATCGGGCGTGGATACGCTTTTGCGGAGACTCCAGCGGACGGAGATGGCGAAGGCCCTCCTCACGGACGCCATGGCCGGAGCAGCCATCGAGCAGATCTGCGACGACGTGCAGTCGGAGCTGCAGGGGAAAATGCCCCTCTACCGTCAGACCTGGCGCTTCTCGCCCGGCTACGGCGATCTGCCGCTGGCGCTGCAGGAGGATTTGCTGTCAGCGGTGGAGGCGGGCAAGCGCATCGGGCTTGCGACGACGCAGGGCCACATGCTCACCCCGATGAAATCCGTCACGGCGATCATCGGTCTGCAGGATATGACGAAGGAGCTTCGCAAGGTGACAGCCGAGGACGGCGACGCGATCTCTGCGCCGGTGGGAGCCTGCGCGGCGGGCGCCTGCGCAGGGTGCGCTTACCACGAGAGCTGCCTTTCAAGACAGGACAAATCGGAAAATGAGACAACTGACGCAGAGACGTCGGACGGAGGGAATGCATGAGTAACTACCCCGAAATATTGATTCTTGACGGTGCCATGGGAACGGAGCTTCAGGCGGCTGGATTGCCCCTGGGCGGAGTCCCCGAGGTGTGGAACCTCGAGCACCCCGATACGGTGACGGCGATTCACAGACGCTATATCGAGGCCGGATCGCAGGTCGTGTACGCCAACACCTTCGGCGCCAACCGCCTCAAGATGGCGAAGACCGGGCACTCCGTGCAGGAGCTGATCGGCGCGGCGGTGGCCAACGCGCGGGAGGCGGTGGCGCAGGCCGGAAATCCGGAGGCGAAGGTCGCCCTCGACATCGGCCCCATCGGGCGTCTTCTCTCGCCCCTCGGGGACCTTTCCTTCGAGGAGGCGTACGACATCTTCGCCGAGGAGGTGCGGGCAGGACAGAATGCGGACATGATCGTCATCGAGACCATGAGCGACCTCTACGAGGCGAAGGCAGCGGTGCTGGCGGCGAAGGAAAATGCCGACGTTCCGGTGTTCCTCACCATGAGTTTTGAGGCCAACGGCCGCACTTTCACGGGAACGGACATTGACGCCATGGCGCTCACATTTTCCGACATGGGAATCGACGGTGTCGGTGTGAACTGTTCCTTAGGACCGGCAGAGCTTCTGCCGATGGTGAAGCGCCTTTACACGGCAACGAAGCTGCCCATCGTGGTGAAGCCCAACGCCGGACTTCCCGACCCCGCGACGAACACCTACAACGTGTTGCCGGAGGAATTCGGCGCGATCATGCGGCAAATGCTTCCCTACGGCGTCCGCGTCGTGGGCGGCTGCTGCGGAACCTCGCCCGAGTATATCCGCGAGCTGACGCGCGTAGTGCGCGAGTGGGAGGCGGAGCGCGGGCAAAGAGGAAGCGACGCATCCTTCTGGCCGGAGGATTACGAGGAGCTCACGAAGCTTCGCGACACGCGTCCCACGGGTATCGCCTCGGCGAACCGGGCGGTGTGGTTCTCGGAGCCCCGCTGCATCGGCGAGCGCATCAACCCCACGGGCAAGAAGCGCTTCAAGGAGGCGCTCCAGAACGGCGATATGGATTACATTCTCGGGCAGGCTATCTCTCAGGTGGAGGCGGGCGCCGAGATTCTGGACGTAAACGTAGGCCTTCCGGGTATCGACGAGACGGAGATGATGGTGCGCGTGATCCGCGAGCTGCAGGCGGTGGTGGACGTGCCGCTGCAGATCGACTCGAACAAGCCCGAAGTGCTGGAGGCAGCCCTTCGCATCTATAACGGCAAGCCCCTGGTGAACAGCGTAAACGGCGAGGAGAAGAGCCTTGCCTCGATCCTGCCGCTTGTGAAAAAATACGGCGCGGCGGTGGTCGGCCTCACTCTCGACGAGGCGGGCATCGGCCCCACGGCGGAAGAGCGCTTCGCGGTGGCGGAGAAGATCGTGTCCCGGGCGGAGGCCGTCGGCATCCGCAGGGAGAATTTGCAGATCGACTGTCTGACCCTTACGGCCAGCGCGGAACAGGCGGCGGTGGCGGAGACCCTGAAGGCGGTGGCCATGGTGCATGATAAGCTGCACACCGGCGCGGTTCTCGGCGTTTCCAACGTAAGCTTCGGCCTTCCGAACCGCGACCTCGTGAACGCCACCTTCCTTACGATGGCGCTGCAGAACGGTCTGACGCTGCCGATCATGAATCCGAACTCGGAGGCGATGATGGGAGCGCTTCGCGCGTATCGCCTTCTGATGAACATCGATAAGAACTCGCTGGCCTACATGGAGGCCTATAAAAACTACGTTCCGCCGACGGCGGCTCCCGCGGGAAATGCGGCGGCCGGCGGCACGGCAGGGGCGGCGCAGGCAACAGGCAGCGCGGCAGCGGCTCCGGCCGGAGACACCATGCACAGGGAGATCGCCGAAAAGCTCGGCGACGGCGCGGCGAGTCTGTACAATGCGGTTGTGCGCGGGCTTACGGCCCAGGGCGCGGAAATTACGAAAAATCTTCTCGGATCCATGGACTCCATGGACATCGTCAACGGCGTGCTGATCCCCGCTCTCGACACGGTGGGCGCGGGCTTTGAGACCGGGCGGCTGTTCCTGCCGCAGCTGATTTTATCGGCGTCGGTGGTGCAGGGTGCATTTTCCGAGATCAAGGAGCACATGCGGGCAAGCGGCGCGGAGACGGTGAGCAAGGGCACCATCGTGCTCGCCACCGTGAAGGGCGACATCCACGACATCGGCAAGAACATCGTGAAGGTGCTTCTGGAAAACTACGGCTTTACCGTGGTGGACCTGGGCCGCGATGTGGAGATCCAGGCGGTGGTGGAGGCCGCGAAGAAGACCGGTACGCCGCTGGTTGGCCTGAGCGCCCTTATGACCACCACGCTTCCGAGCATGCGCGACACCATCGCGGCGCTTCGCGAGGCGGGGCTTTCCTGCAAGGTTGTTGTGGGCGGAGCGGTGCTCACGCCGGAGTATGCGGCGGAGATCGGCGCGGATTACTACGGCCGGGACGCGAAGGCGACGGTGGACATCGCAAGAGAGGTCTTCGGGGTTTAAGCAAAAAGGGGGAGCGTATGTGTGTATGGGAACTGGTGAGGCGTCTGCGCGGGCGGAAAGCCACGTCGGACGCAGAGAATTTTACGGAAAATGAGGGTTCAACAGGTCGTATGGTATTGATCATCGGACTCGGCAATCCCGGGTCAAAGTATGCGGGCACGCGGCACAACATCGGCTTTTCGGCGGTGACGGCACTGGCGGATGAGTGCGGGATCGCCCTGAAGACAAAGGAGTGCAAGGGAATCACCGGCACCGGCACCATCGAGGGCGTGAAGGTGAAGCTTGTGCAGCCCCAGACATTTATGAACAACAGCGGAGAGTGCGTTCGCGCGCTCATGGACTTTTACAAGGTGCCCGCGGAGGACATCCTCGTCATCTGCGACGAGGTTTCGCTCCCCACGGGCAAGCTTCGCATCCGTGCAAAGGGAAGCGCGGGCGGCCACAACGGCATGAAGAGCATCATCGCCCACGCCGGAACCGGTGATTTCGCGAGACTTCGCATCGGCGTCGGGGAGAAGCCCGAGGGGTGGGATCTGGCCGACCATGTGCTGGCGCATTTTCCGAAGGAGGAGGAGCCGGCGGTGCGCGAGTCGCTAAAGCGGGCGGTGGCAGCGGTTCGATGCTTCCTTTCGGACGGCATCGAGGAAACCATGAACCGGTTTAACGGGTGAGGAGTAACATGCAACAGGTTTTACGGACATATACGGAGCCGATGCGCTCCTGCCGCGAGTTCGAGGCGCTTTCGGAGCACCTGGAGCGGGGGCAGACGCCGGTTCTGATGACGGGCTGCACCGCAGTGCAGAAGGCGCAGTTCATCTACGCGGCCGGCCTGGCGTACCCGTTCCGGCTGCTGATCGCCGAGGACGAGCTCAAGGCGAAGGAGCTGTACGAGGAGTATCGGGAATTTGACCCGGACACGGTCTACTGGCCGGACAAGGACCTGATCTTCTTCAGCGCCGGCGTGCAGGGCAACGCCACGCTTCGGGCCCGCATGGCGGTTTTACGGCGCCTTGCGGACGCGCAGGAGACGGGCGGCCGGCTCACGGTGGTGACCACCATCCGCGCGGGACTCGAGCGGCTGCAGCCGTTGTCGGAGCTTCTGGCGGCGCGGATCACGGTTCGCAGGGATGTGGCCATGGAGCTTACGGAGCTTACGAAGAAGCTTGCGGAGCTTGGCTACCGCCGCAGCGAGCAGGTGGAAAATGCAGGTGAATTTGCGGTGCGCGGCGGCATCCTGGACGTCTTCCCGATCTCGCAGGACAACCCGTACCGCATCGAGTACTGGGGCGACGACATCGACGACATCAAGGTCTTCGACGCGGCCAGCCAGCGCTCCATCGAGCCGGTGGACGAGGTCGTGATCTACCCGGCGATGGAACTGCTCCTCACGGAGAAGGAGAGGGACGCCGGCTTTCGGAAAATGAACCAGGACACGGAGGCGGTCTGCAGGGACCTCGCCTCCCGCAAAGCATACGATGAGGAGCATCATCTGCGGATCCTGACGGACGAGCTCACGGAGAGCATCCGCTACGCGCCGGACACGGTGAACTTAGGGGCATTTGTCGACTACTTTAAGAAGACGACTGTCTCATTTTTCGCATATATGCCGAAGGAAACCACCATCGTCTTTCTGGACGAGCCGACGCAGGCCCAGGAGGTTGCGGAGCTTGTGGTGAAGGAGTACGGCGAGAGCATGGAGGGTCGACTGAATTCGGGCAGCCTTCTTCCGGGCCAGATGCGAGCCATCGGCGATTACCGCCGCATCTTCGGAGACCTGGCGGCGCGGCGGCTGGTGGCTTTAAGCACCTTCCTGGTCAAGGATCCGATGATCTCGTACCGGCATCAATACGACCTCGGCGTGCGGGCCATCTCGTCCTACGGAAAGAACCTGGAGGCCCTTGCGAAGGATCTTAAGTCGTACCGCGCCAAGGGCTATCGGACGCTTCTCACATGCCCGTCCCACACGAGGGCGAAGCACCTGGCGGAGGAGCTTGCGGAGTACGGGGTGACGGCATTTTACACCGAGGACCCGAACCGCGTTGTGGGCGAGCGCGAGGTGATGATCCTCTACGGGAAGCTCCGGAACGGCTTTGAGTATCCGTCCTTCCGCTTCCTGGTCATCACGGAGAGCGACATCTTCGGGCGCGAGCGGGCGAGAAGCGTGCGCAAGAAGAGCGACCGCAAGGCCCTCGACTATCAGACACTTGCCAACGGCGATTACGTGATCCACGAAAACCACGGCGTCGGCATTTACCGCGGGCTCACGCAGATCACCACCGGCGGCGTGACCAAGGATTACGTGAAGGTCGACTACGACGACGGCGTGTGCTACATTCCCGCCACGGGGCTCGACGTCCTGCAGAAGTACGCGGACGCGGAGGTCGAGAAAAAGCCGAAGATCAACAAATTAGGCGGCACGGAGTGGACGAAGACGAAGACCCGCGTGCGCAAGAGCGTGCACAACATCGCGGAGGAGCTGATCCGGCTGTACGCGGTGCGACAGAACAAAAAGGGATTTGCATTTTCCGAGGATAAGCTGTGGCAGAAGGAGTTCGAGGAACTCTTCCCGTTTGAGGAGACCGACGACCAGCTGCGCGCCATCGCGGACACGAAGCGCGACATGCAGAGCGACCGCATCATGGACCGCCTGATCTGCGGCGACGTGGGCTACGGCAAGACGGAGATTGCGCTGCGGGCGGCATTCAAGGCGGTTCTCGACGGCAAGCAGGTCGCCGTTTTGGTGCCGACCACCATCCTCGCGCAGCAGCATTACAATACATTTTCCGCAAGACTCCTGGACTTCCCGTGCCGGGTGGACATGCTTTCGCGGTTCCGCTCGAAGGCGGAGCAGGCGAAGACCGTGGCGGACATCAAGCGCGGCCTTGTGGACATCGTCATCGGCACCCACCGCATCCTCTCCAAGGATGTGGAATTCAAAAACCTGGGGCTTCTGATCGTGGACGAGGAGCAGCGCTTCGGCGTCACCCACAAGGAGAAGATCAAGCAGCTGCGAAACGACGTGGACGCCCTCACGCTGACGGCGACGCCGATCCCGCGCACGCTTCACATGAGCCTGATCGGCATCCGCGACATGAGCATTCTGGAGGAGCCGCCGCAGGACCGTCAGCCGATCCAGACCTTTGTCATGGAGTACAGTCCGGAGATGGCCAGGGAGGCGATTCATCGCGAACTTGCAAGAGAAGGCCAGGTGTATTATATTTATAACAGAGTGCAGGGCATCGCGGACGTTGCGGCGAAGCTGCAGGAGCTCTGCCCCGAGGCGACGATTGCGTACGCCCACGGGCAGATGGATGAGCGGGAGCTTGAGAAGATCATGACGAAGTTCATCAACCGCGAGATCGATGTGCTCGTCTCCACAACCATCGTGGAGACCGGCATGGACATCAGCAATGTCAACACGATGATCATCGACGGCGCGGAGATGTTAGGCCTCTCCCAGCTGTACCAGCTGCGAGGCCGCGTCGGACGCTCGAACCGCATCGCCTACGCATTTCTCATGTACCGCCGCGACAAGATCCTGACGGAGACCGCGGAGAAGCGCCTGAAGGCCATCCGCGACTACACGGAGCTGGGCGCCGGCTACAAGATTTCGCTTCGCGACCTGGAGATCCGCGGCGCAGGCAACCTCTTAGGTGCCGAACAGCACGGCCAGATTGCCAGCGTCGGCTACGATCTCTACTGCAAGATGTTAAATGAAGCCATCCGCGCGATGAAGGGCGAGGAGCCCGAGCGGGAGGACTTCGAGACCCAGATCGATGCGGAGCTGGACGCCTACATCCCGTCCACCTACATCCGCAACGAAATTCAGAAACTGGATATGTACAAGCGGATCGCGTCCATCGCGTCCGCCGAGGATATGGAGGAGATGCAGGACGAGCTCACGGACCGCTTCGGCGACATGCCGGAGTGCGTGAACCTGCTCATCCGCGTCGCCTTCCTCAAGGCTCTCGCCCACCGCGCTTACGTGGAGAAGCTCACGATGAAGAACGGCTTTCTGGTGATGGCAATGTTTGCCCGGGCCCGACTTCGCGTGGAGGAGCTTCCCGCGCTGGTTGCGCGCTATCCCCGCCGCCTTCGGGTGCAGACGGGCGCAACGCCGACGCTCACCTACGTCCTCTCGTCCGCCGACACGAAAGCGATGTTCCGCGAGGCGGAGGAGATCCTGACGGAGCTCGGCAAGCTGGCGGAGTAAAAGCATTTTTCGAATAAAAACCGGAAAATGCAGAGTATGTTGTTTACGGAGGTTTGTCCCTATGACTGGTAAGCGATACAGGTTTTTGGCAGCGGTTCTCGCGGCGGTTCTGTTCACCGCGGTGCTGTCCGGCTGCGGCAAGGACAGCAAGGACCCGAAGAAGGAGCTGCCCTCCAGCGAAGGCTTCACGAACGATGTCTGCATGCGCATCGGCGACATTGAAGTCAGCTACGCCGAGGCCAACGTCTACCTCATGAGCATGCGCGAGGAGGTCGAGGCTTTATACGGTCCCGACATCTGGGAGCTGAAGTTCACCAGCGACGGCAAAACCTACGCCGAGTGCATGAAGGAGCGCCTTCTTGAGAAGATCACCTACATTAAGCTCGTCTGCGCCATGGCCGACGAATACGACGTCAAGCTCGGCAACGACGAGATCTTAAACATCACCGACTACACGCAGCAGTATCTCTCCAACATCACCGAGGAGACGGCGAAAAAATACGGAATCACCGAGGAGCTGGTCCGCTCCATCTACAGCGACAACGTTCTCGCAGAGAAGATCTACCAGACCATCACCTTAAACGCCGACACCTCCTACTCGGAGGCCGAGGTGTTGCGCGCGAAGTTTGATTACATTTTCTTAAGCCGCTTCTACGAGGATTCCGCGGGCAACAAGACGCCCTTCACCTCCGATGACATGCGCACCCTCTGGACGAAGGCCCGGTCCATCCGCGCCGACGCCATGGCGGCCAAGGATTTTGCGACCTACGCAAAGACCGTCACGGAAGCCTCCGAAGTCGAAATAACCGTGGGACGAAGCGACCTTCCCACCAAGAGCCGTTCCGCCGCCTTCGCCCTGAAGACCGGCGAGACCAGCGAGATCATCGAGGAGGAGGACGGCCTCTACATCTTCTACTGCGTTTCCGAGCGGGAGGAAGCCGAGACAAGGGCTGCCACGGAGGCAAAGATCGAGGAGCTGGCCCGTGAATACTTCGACTCCAAGTACGAAAAATGGGTCAACAGCGTGAAGATTGAGATCAACCAGGCCCTCTGGGACGCCATGTAGGGGTGGCGGAACCGAGAGGCCGGCGGCGCTCCGGTGCGATGTCAGCGTCCGGGGCTTCCCGAACTCGGGCCGAGACCGTGCGAAACGCGCTCCTCAGCTGCACGGGGCATCTAAGCGCCCGCTTCAAACGAATATCGAAAGGCCGTTCCGTCGAAACTCGCTGCGCTCAGACATCTCGGAACGGCCTTTATTCATTCTCCCGGGCGCTAAGATGAGCCCTCTCGCAGGCATTGCCTGCGAGAGTAGCAATGCTTCCGAGCGCGTTTGCACGTCTGTCCCGAGGGAAGCCCCGGGTCAGCAGGTGCTTTCCGGAGCGCCGCCTTGCCGATACGGTTTCGCCGCCCCAACATGGCGGCGCGCTGCCCACGTCGTGCACCGGAAGGGGAACCGTCTTCGCCATGGCCCGGCGGGCCGGCTCAGACGGTTGCCTCGTGCGCGGTTGACCGACGTTGCGGGAACCGAAAGGATGTCCTCGCGCGCGTTCGGCAATGGGGCGAAAGAAAAACACGGCGCGTTCGGCAATGGGGCGAAAGAAAAACACGGCGCCTTCGGCAATGGGGCGAAATGCAGTTGGGAATTAAAAAAGGCCTTTCCCGAGTTGTTCGGGGAAGGCCTTCGGTGTTTGTTGGTTTGGATCAGGCGTCGGCGTCTTCCGTAGGGGCTGTCTGCGGAGCTGCCGCAGCCGGAAAAGCGAAGCCGGCGTAGAGGGCGGCGAGGGCTGCAGCCAGCAGGAGACCGCCGACGATGTCGGTGAGCCAGTGGACGCCGCCGATCAGACGGCCCAGGGTGACGACGGTTGCGACGGCGATGCAGGCCGCCACAAGGGCGGTGCGAAGCGACGAGCGCTTCATGCGGTGTAACAGCTGCATGATCGCGGTGGCCATCACAAAGACAAGCATCAACGTGTGCGAGGAGGGGTAGGAAGCCTCGAGCTCGCCGCCGGCGGTTGCCGGGCGATAGTTGATGATCAGTTTTTCGAAGAGAACATAGCAGGCGAGCATCACGGCGTAGCCGCAGCCGAGAGCCAGGATGTCGCGGTCAACCTTGAGAAGCGACTTGCGGTTGACAAGCTGCGAGAGGCCCAGAAGACCGAAGAAAGCCACAACGCCCCAGGTCATCAGACCGAGATATTTCGAGAGCTTGTAGACCGTCTCGTTTGCACCGAAAGTCTTGTTGACAGCCTCGTTGACCGTCGCGAAGCCGATGTCCGTGCACTCACAGCCGACGGGCTTTACGTCGACGTTGATCACGGAGAAGGTGAACACGGCGAACAGCAGCAGAAGGATGACGCCGGTGCTTACGGATCTTTTGTTCATTTTTCGCCTCCGGAGTTTTTCATGGTGCGGTTCGTGAGTTCAAACACGGCGCTCACGACCAGAACGGCCACGGCGTAGACGAGCATGATCAGCGCGCCGCCGAAGGCCAGCTTGTACTGCGGCCGGCTGAGGCCGTAATACAGAAACTGAAAATACACGATCTCGATGATGATGCCGCCCAGAAGGACCATGGCAAAGTTTCCGATAAGGAAGCCTGCGGACGAGCGGAAGAGTTTGTCGCGGAAGGCGAATACCAGGCTGTCGAGGATCAGAACGACGCCCGGAACCGTCAGCATCATGTTGTCAAAGACGGCCTCATCCGCGGGAACCGAGGTGTCGACGGCGGCTTCCTTGCAGCCGAGGATGATCAGAATGATCCCGAAGATCACCGACAGAGCGGCGAAGACGAGTCCGTTAATCTGCGTTTTTTTCATGGGTTGATCCTTTCGCTGTCATTTGCCCGCGCATAGCGCCGGACAGAGATTTATTCGCCCGTGCGGAACACGATGGGCCTTGATTCGCGCATCACGGTCTCATCGTCGATGGGCATCGCCACGGAGATGACGTCGCCGTCCGAAAGCGCGATCGCCGGCAGGAAGAGCTCCGTGTCCGAAACAACGATGGTTTCGGTGTGGCGCTTGCCGTTGATGTAGATGTCGGAAAATTCCGTAAAATGCTCGCCGAACACCTGCAGGTAGTAGTTGTCGTCCGAGGCGTTGTAGATCGCGTGGATCGACGAGACGTCGATGTCGTGGAAACCGAAGATCAGGTTCGTTCGCACAAGCGGCGACTGGCCGTCCCAGCAGAACTGCTCACCGTAGAGCATGTCGTAGGACAGAAGCGTGAGCTGCTCGAGGTACTCCTGCTCCGAGTCGGGGAACTCGAGGTAGCGCTGGTGCAGCTTCGTGATCAGGCCGTTGTCCATGCCCAGACGTCCGAGGACGTAGGCCGACAGCTGATATGCCTCGAGGTCGAGGTGCTCCGCCGGCAGGTCGAAGTTGGTCCACACCGCGTACTCGGTCTGCAGCAGGCTGCCCTCGGAGAGGTCGCCCGCTTCAAAGCCGAAGCCCGGAAGGTGGTCTCCGTAGAGCACGAGGACGATATCCTCGTCGCGCTTGGAAAATTCCTCCGTGAGCCGCGCGATCAGCTCGTCCATCTCGTGGAGCTGTGCGATGTAATACTTAAGACCGTTGATGGTCGTATCGTCGTAGGCGTCATCGATGTCGATGAGGTCGATGTTGTTCTCGAGGATCTCCTCGTCGGGGTATTTGCCGTGGCCCTGCACCGAAACGGTGAAGACCAGATCGCTGCCCGGCGTGGAATCCAGGGCGGTGAGGATCTCGTTAAAGAGGATCGAGTCCCGCGCCCAGCCGAGCTCGTTGCGCTCCACATTTTCCATCAGCTCCACCGGATCGAAGTCGTCGAAGCCCAGGTTGGAGTACACGATGTGGCGGCTGTAGAAGGTCGCCGTGTTGTTGTGGATGGCGTGCGCGCGGTAGCCGCGCTCCTTCAGGTTGTAGGCGACGCTCTCGCAGGTCTTCTCCTTGAGGATCGTCTTGTACGGGTACTCGCCCGTTCCGAAATCCTTCATGTTCATGCCCGTGAGAACTTCAAACTCGGTGTTCGAGGTGCCCGCGCTGATGCTCGGAACCCCCAGAAGACCCGAGGTGTAGTGCTTTCGGATATACGTAAAATTCGGGATCGGGTCGGTCGGGAACGACAGACCCGCGATACGCTTCGGATCAAAGAACGACTCCAGCTGGATGTAGACGATGCTGGGCTCGCCCTTCTGCGGGCGCTTCGCATCGGGACCGGCCGTGGGCGTGGGCGTCGGCGAAGCGTATTTTGCGGGATCCAGCTTGTCCACCAGATCCTTGACATTTTCCGGGGAATAATTCTTCGGCTTGTCGATACCGCTGTCGGTGATGGAGCAGATGAAGCAGTACGGCAGTCCGTAGTCGTGGTAGGCGTCCGCCACGTTCGGGAACGTCTTGGCCATGACGCCGACCTTGCGGCTTCCGATGCACAGAAGGATGCAGCCGAAGATGATGGAGAGCGTGAGCGGGATCGCGTAGCGGTACTGCACCGGAGCGGTCTGCTTCGGGAACTTGAGGAACGCGAACACTAAAAGTAACACGCCCAGAAGAATCAAAAGCATAAGGCCGATGACCTGGAACCAGTTGTAGTATTTGAAGAGAATGCCCTTGGCGTCGTCGAGCATGCGGAAGTCATGGGCATTGAACGGCGTGACGCGGTTGTGCAGGATGATGAAGTCGATGATACCCACCGCGAGCCACAGGATGCACCCCAGAAAATACATGAAACTCCGGTGCCGGAATAAAAGCGCCGGCGCCAGGAAGATCGCGATGAGCATCATGTTGACGGTGAAGATCAGGGGGTGTGTGAAGAGAAAGACAAACGGTCCGAACACGGAACCCCGGGAGAAGCCGTCGGTGATCAGCGTCATGATAAATGCCAGCAGAAACACCTGGACGACAGAGTAACAGAACGGCTTCTTCTGCAGAAGCCGGTGGATACACTCGGCGCAATTGTGACAACGCGCGGTGACCGATTTCCAAAACTTACGCATGAAACAACTCCTTAGTGGGCGGTCCCCTTGCCGCCCCGATATCCTGCCGCCCCACAAGCGAAGGCCCGACGGCCCCGCAACGGCATTTTCCGAAGGGCTTCTTACGCGGAAGCCCATTTGCCGTTTCATATTAGCACAAGTCGCTCGAAAAATCAAACATAAGACGCGGCGCGCGGGTCAGTCCTGCACCCGGAAGCGCTCGCGGTTTTTGTTACGCCATGCGAGATAGACCATGCCGTGCAGAAGGATCGTGATGCACCAGCTGATCGGGTAGGAGGCGTAGAGCACCTTAAGAGAGCGGTGCGTGCGGAAGTACGTGTAGATCCAGGTGATGCGGAAGCCGCAGACGCCCAGAAGAGACATGAGTGTCGGCAGCAGAGAGAAGCCGAGGCCGCGCAGCGCGCCTACGATGACGTCCATGATGCCGCACGTAAAATACAACAGGCAGATGACGCCGATCCGTGCGCAGCCGTAGGCGATGGCGTCGGCGTCCTTGGTGTAGATGCCGATGAGCTGCGGCTTGAACAAAAGCGCGATGCCGTCGAGCCCCGCACCGAAGAGGAAGACGAACAGAAGACCCCAGCGGAGGGATTTGCGGATGCGGTCGTATTTGCCGGCGCCGTAGTTCTGGCCGACGAAGCTTAAGGTCGTGTGGTGCCATGCGTTCATGGACACGTAGATGAAGCCCTCGATGTTGACGCCCGCGGAGTTGCCCGATACGGCCAGCTTGCCGAAGGAGTTGATGGAGGACTGAATCAATACGTTCGAGATGGAGAAGATACAGCCCTGCAGACCCGCGGGAAGACCGATCCGCGCGATGGCAGCCAGCTTTTTCGCGTGGATGCGCAGCTTCGAGAAGCAGAAGCGGCAGGCATTGTTCTGCCGCGAGAGGTTGCGCAGCACCAAAACGGCGGAGATGAGCTGGGAGAGAACCGTCGCGTAGGCAACGCCCTCCACGCCCATGCCGAAGACCAGCACGAAAATGAGGTTCATTCCGACGTTGACGCAGCCGGCGATCGCCAGGTAGCAGAGAGGACCTCTCGTGTCGCCGATGGCGCGCAGGATGGCGCTTCCGAAGTTGTAGACCATCATGATGGGCATGCCCAGAAAATAAATCCGCATGTAGAGGGAAGCCCCGTCGATAACGTCCGCGGGGGTGTCCATCAGCGCGAGAAGCGGGCGGGCAAACGTCACGCCCGCCGCTGCCAGGAGAATGCCGCTGATGACGCTGGTCAAAAGCGCCGTGTGCACAGTCTCCTCCACATCGCGGTCCTGGCGCGCGCCGATAAAGCGCGCAACAAGCACGTTCGCGCCCACGGAGAGCCCGATGAAGAGATTGGTCAACAGATTGATCAATGCGCCGGTGGAACCGACGGCCGCAAGGGCCCCGTCGCCGACGCAGCGTCCCACGACGATCAGATCGGCAGCGTTAAAAAGAAGCTGCAGGACGCTGGAAAGGATCAGCGGAAGCGCGAAGAGAAGCATTTTTCTCGGAAGCGAACCGCTGCACATATCGATGTTATTGTTTTGAGCCATGAAAATACTGCTTTCTGATTACTTCTTATCGTTTGCGCACAAGGCAGCCTCCCGCGTCTGTGCGGCAGAGGCGTCCACGAGACGGTCGGTGAGGAGCATTTTCCGAAGGATGGTCTTGACGGTGGCGTCTAAGGGGCTGCCCTCGGTGTAGTCGGCCGGCTCGATGAAGTTGACACGGTTGTCCGTGAGAAGCGGGCGAACCTTGTCGATGGTGTCGCCGCGGTACACCGCGATGGAGTAGCCGCCGCCCACTTTCACAAGCTTCATGCACGGCACGTCCGTCAGGCCGTCGCCGATGTAGATCATGTTGCGGAACGGCACGCGGCGCTCGTCCTCCGGCGTGTAGGTGTTGAGGTCCACATCGTTGGAGATGTCCAGAACGCCCTTGTTGATGCGGAACAGAAACTGCGTCTTGGTGGTGTAGTTCACCGCATTTTTCGGCCAGCAGGCCACCTCGTTCTCGTCGTAGAGGAACTCGCAGGCGAACACTTCGCGGAAGGCGTCGGCGATCTCCGAGCCCTCGATGATCTCCCGAAGCCCCGAGGAGATGATGTAGTGCTCCACGGTCACGCCCAGCTCGTCGCCGAAGCGGCGGATGCGATCAAACCACTCCGTGACGCCGGGGAAGAACTCCAGGTCGCGCCCGAGCTTCACGAAATCGCTCCTGCGGATGCCTTTTCTGGCGGCATGGGCCTTCTCGAGCATGAGGTACATGTAGGTCAGGACGCCGTCCATTTTCCGCTCGGAGGAGAGCGTCGCGGCCTCCTTCCAGAATTCCTCGGCGGTCATCCCGACGGTGGGAATGAAGGTATACTCCTGCATGTCCTTCGTGCAGAGCGTCTTGTCAAAATCATACATGAGGGCCACGACGGGCCGGGATTCTTTTGCCATAGCAGTTTCCTCTTTAATACGGATGCTTGCCTCGGTGTTTTCCTAAGGATACCACAAATTCGCCAGTTTGCAAGGGACTATTCGATACACTTTGTTCGCTTGTGTTTTTTGCGCGGATGGAGTATGATACGAAACAGGAACATCGGAAAATGAGGGAGGAACTCACTTGAAGAAGGGAAAGACCAAATGGATTTTTATCGGGCTGGGGGCAGTGCTTGCGGTGCTGGTGCTGTTTCTGCTCGTTTTGGATGCTTACGGGGACAGGTTGCGGAACTTTCGCTCAGCCCGGTTCGGTTATGTGATTTCCTACGACGAAAGCAGGTACAAATTTGAGACTTTGCGGCTTGACGAGAGGCCGACATATATGGAGCGAATCTTCCTGATCGATAGCCCCTACAGCAACTATGTCAGTGTATCCGGCGTTGATGCGGAGTCTGACCTCGACGAGATACTCACGGCGTTCCAGTCGGACGGTAGTTACAAATTTGAAGACAAGGCGGACGTGACCTTCGGTAGCGGCGCGTACCACGCGCGGAAGGTCAGCTACACCGACGAGTCCGGTGACACCGCCGTGCAGGTCGATTACTATTTTTTGAAAGACCGAGGCCTTTTGATTTCCGCTGCGTATGACAAGAAACATGCGAAGGAAGTGAGACAGATACTGGCGAGCATCGTTTTAGTAGAACAATAGGGATGAATAGAAGAGAAAGAAGGACGGTATGGAGTTCAAAAGGACGAGACGAGCAAAGACAAGGAAACTCATTTGTGTTATGATATGATGCTAACAACAACGTGGTAAACTATACATTTTGTTATGCCCGTTGAAAGGGGAGATGCCCATGAAGCGAATAGTATTGAGCACAACAATGATTGCCCTGATTTTTATGCTATGCGCGTGTGGAGATGGATTTAATAGTACTTCCATTCCTGCACGTGATTATCAAACCGGCACGCCTGCGGGAATTATTGAAGCAACTATCACGCCGAGAAATACGCCTACACCAATGACTTATTCGGATTCGAGTCTTAATGAACTGGTGAGCCAAGGCCTTGACAGATTGTATGTAAACAGTATGCGTGTGGCAACAGATGAGCAGAAGAGAAAGCTTTGCGAAATCCATGATAATCGGGAACTTGGATACTGGGAGGAGGCATACGAAAGAAGAGTGGCTGAAATCATGGGCTTGATTCCGGAGAACTGGCCAAGAGTATCTGTGTCAGATGCAAAGCGAATTTTGCAGGAGATGATAGACGAAGAGCTAATTACACAAGAGCGCGAATTCCCCACGAATCTGGTGAAGGAACGTTTTAACGAAATTGCATTTGCCCCAGATATGGACGGAGGAAGTGGCATGATATGCGTGCGCTATTACATTGATTCCACGAAAACGGACTTTATCGAAGTGAGTGCGCGGGGCGTTATCGTGCGAGATATCACATCGAGTGAGCCTAAGGAAGTTTTGTATGATGCTTTGCCGGGGAATCCTTGGTAGGATTTCTCACAAAAAAGAGTTGCGCAACAAATCCGCAACTCTTTGAGAAAACAATGTATTGAAAAATCATTCGCCCTCGAACAGAGGCGTCGAAAAATACCGCTCGGCCGTGTCGGGAAGGATGGTGACCACCGTCTTGCCGCGGCCGAGTTTTTTTGCCAGAGCCAGGGCTGCAGCCACGTTGGTGCCGCTGGAGATGCCGCAGAGAATGCCCTCTTTCGCGGCCAGGTCGCGGGAGGTCTGCAGTGCAACCTCGTCCTCGACAATGAAGATGTCGGAGTAAATGTCCGTGTTAAGGTTGTCGGGGATCAGACCGTCGCCGATGCCCATCTGCAGGTGCGTTCCGATGGAACCGCCCGAGAGGATCGCGGCGTTGGCGGGCTCAACGGCCCAGATGGTGATGTCCGGATTCTGTGTCTTGAGCACCTCGCCGATGCCGGAGATGGTGCCGCCGGTGCCGATGCCGGAGCAGAAGCCGTGGATCGGGCCTGCCACCTGCTCAAGAATCTCAACGCCGGTGTGATACTTGTGAACCAGCGGATTGTTCGGGTTGGAGAACTGCTCGGGAACGAAGACGTTGGGGTCCTCCTTCGCCATGCGAAGCGCCGTGTTCAGGCACTCGGCGATGCATGCGCCGATGTCTCCGGCGTCGTGGATGAGGATGACCTCCGCGCCGTAGTGGTGAACGAGCTTGCGGCGCTCTTCGCTGACAGAGTCGGGCATGATGATGATCGTGCGGTAGCCGCGAACGGCACCCACAAGCGCAAGGCCGATGCCCTGGTTGCCGCTGGTGGGCTCCACGATTATCGTGTCCTTTGTAATGCGGCCTTCCTTCTCCGCCGCAAGGATCATATTGTAGGCCGTGCGGGTCTTGATGGAACCGCCGACGTTCAGGCCTTCGAACTTGACAAGCACTTCCGCGCTGTCCTCATCGGTCATATGCTGAAGACGAATGATGGGCGTATGGCCCATGGCTTCGAGAATGTTGTTACAGATCATGTTTCCTCCGGAAAGACGCCCGTGAAGCGGGCGCGGGTAATGCGCGTCCCCGCAGCGGGTTTTGCAGGGCGGGAACATACGAAAGTTTACCGTATTACAGCGGAAAAGTCAAGGAGTAGCTGGGTGATTCGAAACGGAGCCGGAACGCCGAAAAAACTTGCGAAAACGGCGGTTCTATATTATCATGATTACATAGCGTCGCAGGGAAAGGAGGACCGCATATGTGGGAGAAACTCAGGCAGTATTTTTCGGGTCGGGGATTGCACGATGTGGATCTCCACCGGGAGGACATGCGCCTCTACTACACCTCGCAGGGCTCCTCGGCAAATGCCGTATGGATGATCGATGACGGCGCCCTTGCGGAGCTCAGTGCGGAGAAGTACGCACAAAACCTTGCGACGATCCGCAGCATTTTCGAAAAACAGGGATTCGGCACCGTGACGGTGCTGACGCTCTTTGTGACGTCGCAGACCGCCGCGGCCCGCGCGATCGGCGAGGGAAGCGCGTTCTGGATCGTGGACGAGGAGTACGGCCGGCTTTTGGTGTATGAGAACCAGCCAGAGGATTACCTCGGGATCCGTTCTGTGATCGAGAACAACGTTCATTTCGGTGGACACAGCCGCAATGCGGACGGCGCACAGATCGACCTGTCGAGTGGAAATCTCCGCGGCGAGAGCAAGGTGCAGCCCCTGACGCGCGGCACCGCGATGTCCGTCTCGGGCGAGCGGGGCGCTGCCTACCGCGAGGCGGCGGCACGGTCGCAGCGGGTGAAGAGCTCGCAGCGGTGGGGCCGCTACCGCAACCTCTGCATCGTGACCATCGTGATCGCGGTGATCAACCTGATCCTGTTTCTGCTGGTGGACCTGTTCGGCCGCGTGGAGATACTGACCATGGGCCAGATGAGCTGGTACACGGTGGCGGAGGAGAAGGAGTACTACCGCCTGTTTACGTGCATGTTCCTGCACTACGGTGCCGACCATTTCATGGGAAATATGGTCGCCCTGCTGGCTTTCGGCGACATGATCGAACGCCGGATGACCCGGGCGCGCTATCTGCTCTTGTACCTTGTGTCCGGCCTGGGGGCGTCTGCATTTTCCTGCGCCGTCTATCACTACGTCAAGGAAAATGATTTTGTTGTATCTGCGGGTGCCTCCGGCGCCATCTACGGCCTGATGGGCGCAATGCTGGCGATGCTGATCCGCTACCCGGCGCTTCGCCGCCGCGAGTACGGAGCCCGGTTCGGCATTTTCATCCTGTACCTCATCTACAGCTTTGTGAAGGCGGGGGACGGCGTCAATGTGGCGGCGCACTTCGGCGGTTTCGTTTTCGGTATGATCCTCTTCTGGATCCTGGACCGGAAGAAGTCAAAACGCCTGAGCCGCTGGCAGAAGAATGTGCAGGGTTAGCGGCCGTGCCGCAGCCGGAAAATGAATCCGAGGGAGAGTTGCGATGTTTCGCTTGTGGGCTAAACTTTGGAAGAACAATCATCTGCTCCGCGATATGACGGTGGAGGACGGTTCGGACAGGAACCGGACGAAGAAGGTCTTCGACGCCGTGGAGAAGGTGTGCGTCGCGTGGGACCTGCCGAAGCCGATCTGGCTGCAGGCCAATATCAAGGATTTCCGGCAGCGCGCGAAGACGCGGTTCTCGCAGGATTCCTTCATCGAGAGCGTGGAGTTCGACTGGCTGGAGATTCACGTGATCGAGGAGGACGCGTAGCGACACAGCCTCTGCGTCGGATTTTGTGGGCATTAAGAGACAGGTGTATTACAGGAGGAGAGAATGAGGAGAAAGAAACAGAGTATCTTACGGGCAATCCTTGCGGTGATTCTTCTTGCCGTGCTGGTTGGGGGCTGTGCTCCGAAGAAAAATGCGGACAACGAAACGGTGGAACCCACCGCGGCAGCCGGGCGCTCGAAGCCTATGAATAAGCCGACCAAAACGCCGACTCCTACAGTTGTGTTTGGTCCGGACACGGCACAGGTTGAAAGCTATACAATCGATGAGCTGCGGAATAAGAAGGAGGTAGTGATTCCGGACTTCTACACCCAGAAGGGAGAGCGGCCTCTGTTGGTTGTCCTGATGGATTACGAAAATTCCGTGTATGCTTATGATGAAGCATACGAACAGGCGTGGAGCGATTACATCTTCGGGACGGGGACGCAGGAGGAAGGAACAGCCAGCGTCAACGACTATTTCCAGGAGGTTTCCAACGGCAAATTCCGGTTTGTCCCGATCCTTCTCGGGGATAATTCCACCGGGGTTTATACTTTCCACCTGAATAAGGAGTACTCCGACGAGCAATTCATTCATCCGGAGTATCCGTTCTTTGACTTCAGTTATGATCTTGCTTTTTGCATGTCGGAACTGGCGGAGCAGGGACTTAATCTCGATGACTTTGCGGCAGATGACATCGATGGGGAGAATTATCGAGAGGTTCTGATGGGGGCCTGGGACTGGTCGCCAAACGGTCGCAACAAGGAGTACTACATCAAGCCGGGAATCCTGGTTGTATTTCCTGATGTGAATGCGGCGAAGGTTGATTTGACGCCGATTAACAACCGGTTCGATCAGTATTGTCTGTATGCCCATGTGAATGAGACGTCGAATTTCGGAACAATCTGCCATGAGCTGACACATCTTATGGGAGCATTTGACATATACAATTTCGGAGTATTCGGAAGTGATTTGATGGCGTACGGAATCAACATTGAAGGATCGGAGTACAACGTGACGCATATCAATCCGTATTACAACGTCCTTTACGGATGGTGTGATGTCGATGTGCTCCGTGGCGACGGAACATACCGTCTGTACTCCTCTGCCACCGGGAAGTATCGTCCGCTGTTGATCCCGACGGACGATCCGAACCAGTATTTTCTGATTGAGTACCGCACGGCGGAAGGCTTTGACAGCCAGTTGAAAAACGGTGCTTCCTTAAACGCAACCACCGGGGTCACGATTTGGCGTGTAGACCAGGCGGCGATGAACGTCACCCGCGTTCCGGAGGAAACCCGACCGGCGCTTACCATGGAAGAAATCTTGCGCAGCGACGGGAGGACGCAGCTTTCGTATTTTTCGGGCTTTAATCAGGCGCGGAACATGGAACTGAAGGATGCCGGCATCCGGATTGCTGTTAAGAGCGCGGACGAGAACGGGACCCGCGTGATTGAAATAACGAGAGAATGATACCCGGACGCGGGAACCGGGGCGGCGGAGACCGCCGGTGGACATTTTCCGCGATTTATGCTATACTATACAGAACGTATTTTGCCGGTGAACCCGCCGGGGAGAGGAGCAAGGCATGGCATACATTGCGCTGTATCGCAAGTTCAGGCCGTCGACATTTGACGAAGTCAAGGGCCAGGACGCGGTTGTGACGACGCTTCGCAACCAGCTCCGGACGGGGCGGATTGGCCATGCGTACTGCTTCAGCGGCACGAGAGGCACCGGCAAGACGTCGGTGGCGAAGCTCTTTGCGAAGGCCATCAACTGTGAGAATCCCATCGACGGCAATCCGTGCAACGAGTGCGCGATGTGCAAGGCCATCAACGCGGGCACGTCCATGAACGTTGTCGAGCTCGACGCGGCCTCCAACAACGGCGTCGCGAACATCCGCGAGATCGTGGACGAGGTCCGCTATTATCCCACCGAAGGCAAATTCAAAGTCTATATCATCGACGAGGTTCACATGCTCTCCACGGGAGCATTTAACGCGCTTTTGAAGACGCTGGAGGAACCGCCGTCGTATGTTGTGTTTATTCTGGCCACCACCGAGGTGCACGCGATTCCGATCACGATCCTGTCCCGCTGCCAGCGCTACGACTTCCGAAGGATCCGCATCGAGACGATCGCGGACCGTCTGCTGGAGCTCTGCGGGCGGGAGGAGATCCCCACCGAGGAGAAGGCGATGCGCTACATCGCCAAGCTGGGCGACGGCTCCATGCGAGACGCGCTGTCCCTTCTGGAGCGCTGCGTTTCGTATCACGCGGGCCGTGAGCTCACCTACGACCGCGTGCTGGAGGTTCTGGGCACGGTGGACGTGGAGACGTTCGCACAGACGCTTCGGTACCTGCACGAGGGGCGCGTCACCGACGTGCTGGGGCTTCTTGACAGGATGACCGTTGCGGGCCGCGAGCTGTCGCGGTTTGTCGTGGATCTCACGTGGTATATCCGCAACCTCATTCTGGCGCAGTCCGGCGAGGACCTGAGCGAGGCGCTGGAGGTTTCCGGCGAGCAGATGAAGCTTCTCGCCCACGAGGCGAAGGTGTATTCGCCGGAGGAACTGATGCGCTACGTGACGGTTTTGTGCGAGCTCACGAACCGTCTGCGCTACGAGTCGCAGAAGCGCGTCATGATCGAGATGTCGATGATCCGGCTGTGCAGGCCGCAGACGGATGTCAACACGGACGCTGTTTTGGAGCGCATCCGCGTTCTGGAGCGCGACCTGGAGGAGCTTCGCCGCACGGGTGTGGCAGCGGCTCCCGTGGAGGTCGAGGAGGAGCCCGAACCGGTGGAGGAGCTTCCGCAGGCGTTGCCCGAGGAGCTGCAGGCCGTGATCGACAACTGGGATGCCATCATCCGCACGCTGCCGCAGCCGCTGCAGATGTGCGTGGACAACAGCCGCCGCTCCATCGGCGAGGCGGGACAGCTTCTTTTGGTGCTCCGCACCGAGGTTGACTACCTCCTGCTGACGACGCCCGGCCGCAAGGAGACCCTGGAGGAGGCCATCGAGAAGACGATCCACCGGAGCGTCCGCGTCGATGCGAAGCTTTTGAAGCAGGGCGAGTCGGTCCGCAAATACGTGGACATCGCGGAGATCAACAAGCGGCTCGGAAAGCTCAAGATCGAGCAGGAGAACTGAGGCGGGCCGAAGCGGAGCATTTTCCGAAGATACGGATGAACGCCGCGCAGGAGCGCGGATTCAGGATACAGAATTACGATGAAGGAGAATTCAAATGGGCAAGAAAGGATTTTCCGGCGGTATGCCGGGCAATATGAGCCAGTTGATGAAGCAGGCGCAGCGCATGCAGCGTCAGATGGAGGAGAAGCAGAAGGAGCTTGAGACCAAGGAGTGGGAAGCTACCGCAGGCGGCGGCGCAGTCAAGGTGCGCGTGTCCGGTCAGCGCGAGCTCACGGCCATCGAGATTTCCAAGGACGTGGTGGATCCCGATGATGTGGAGATGCTCCAGGATCTGATCCTCGCCGCGGCAAATGAAGCGCTTCGCAACATGGAGTCGGAGACCAACGCGGCCATGGGCGACATCGCAGGCGGCCTTGGCGGACTCGGCGGTTTTGGAGATTTCGGATTCTAAAGCGGGAGTGATTCACCGTGGATTATTACAGCCAAACCATCAGCCGATTGATCGCGGAGCTCGGGCACCTTCCGGGCGTGGGCACCAAATCCGCGCAGCGATTGGCGTTTCACATTATCAACATGCCCGAGGAGCAGGTGCGGCAGCTGGCGGACACCATCGTCACGGCGAAGACGCAGGTGCGCTTCTGCAAGGAGTGCTGTACCCTCACGGACAGCGATCTGTGCCCGATCTGCAGCAGTGACAAAAGAGATCACCGGCAGATCATGGTCGTGGAAAATTCCCGCGACCTGGCGGCGTACGAGAAGACCGGCCAGTACAACGGCGTCTACCACGTGCTGCAGGGCGCGATCTCGCCGATGCTTGGCATCGGGCCAAACGACATCCGCTTGAAGGAGCTTCTGGTGCGTCTGCAGGGGGATGTGGATGAGGTTATCATCGCGACGAACTCCACCGTGGAGGGGGAGGCCACCGCGATGTATTTAAGCAAGTTGTTAAAGCCCACCGGCATTCGCGTCACGCGGATCGCCAGCGGCGTGCCCGTGGGCGGCGACCTCGAGTATATCGACGAGGTGACGCTCTTAAAGGCGTTTGAGAACCGCAAGGAACTGTAGTTTTTTGCAGCTTTCCGGTTGCGGGTTCATCTGATAAACGGGAGAGGAGGGATTCTTCTTGGACGAAGAAAAACAGGTGACCAGAGAGTATACCGGGGAATCGGACAACCGGGGAATCCTTCTGGCAATCCTGGCAATTCTGGCGATCGTGGTGATCGTTGCGGCCGTCTGGTTCTGGAGGCGGCGAAGCGACAACGTGACCTACACCGGCTACGACATCGTGACGACGAAGCAGCTGGCATTTTCCACGGTCTACGGCATGATTCCCATCAAGGACGGCGTGATGCGCTACGCGCGGGACGGCGTTGAGGCTGTCGGCAAGGACGGCAAGACGATGTGGAACGTCTCCTACAACATGTCCAACCCGGTGGCGGACGCCTGCGGGCGGTACGGAGCCGTGGGTGACGCGGGGGGCGTGTCGCTGTATCTTCTGGACGGAACCGGCAAGGTGAACAGCGTGACCACGGACCATCCGATCGTCAAGGTGGCGGTATCCGCCAACGGCGAGACCGCGGTTTTGATGAACGGTGGCAAGGACGATTACATGGTGGTGTACCACATCGACGGCACGAAGGCCAGCGAGGTCAACACCGTCACCACCTCGAACGGCTTCCCGCTCGATGTGGCAATCTCGGAAAACGGAGCCAAGATCGTTCTCTCCTTCGCCTACTTTGACGAGGAGAACATCCGCTCGAGGCTTGTATTTTACAACTTCGGCAACGTCGGCAAGACGTATACCGAAGGCATGGTGGGCAAGTCGGAATCGACGACCACGGCATTTCCCGACAACCTGTATGCGGACGTGGCGTTCTTGACCAACGACCGCATCGCGGTGTTCGGCGACAAGAGCGTGCTCCTCTACGAGATGGAGGAGATCCAAAGCATGAAGCCCGTGGAGATCACCTACACCGGAACCGTGCGGCGGTTCGCGTACAGCGGCGATTACGTCGGGCTTTTAACGGAGCAGCAGGACAACGGCCACATCGTGTATGCGGTTTTGCTGTATGATTTAAGCGGCAAGCTGGTGGAGCGCCGCGAACTCGACAATTACTACGGCGGCTTCCGCATCGAGGGAACCGACGTGATCCTGTATAACGATGTCTCCCTTTACATTTACCGCGTGAAAGGGAAGGACAAATACAAGGGCGGAATTTCCAAGCCCATTGCGTACATATACGCCATCGACGGGCGGAACCGGTTCGCAGTCGTCAGCGACAACCAGTACAATGAGTTGAAGCTGTTGACCGGCGGATCCGCCAAGTAGGAACGGGCCGGACGGACCGGCTTTGCGGGAGAGGAGGAAAGATATATGAACTGGTTGACGATCGTTTGTATCGTGGTTTTGGCGGGCTGCGTCATCTGGGGCTGGTGTAAGGGCTTCATCAAGATGATGATCCATTTTCTGGCGGTCGCGCTGGCGCTGGCGCTGGCGGCGATGCTGTGCCAGCCGCTGGCGAAGATGGTGATGAAGCAGGAGAGCGTGATGACCCGCGTCAAGGACAACGTCCGCGACACCCTGGGGCTCGACAAGCTGGCCGACAAGGCGAAGCTTACCAACGACGACATCGAGAAGCTGAAAGTTCCCGAGGTCGTGAAACGGCAGCTTAAGGATTACAATTCGGAGGACGGTTTCAAGCTCTTCGATGCGGAAAATGCAGCCGATTACATCGCCGGTGTGGTGGCCAACATCATCATCCGCGCGGCGTGCTTTGTGATCCTGTTCTTCGTTCTGCTGGCGGTCATTTATCTGATCGGCATCGGACTCAATCTCATCTCGAAGCTGCCCGGGCTCAACACCATCAACCGCGTGACCGGTGCGCTGGTGGGGCTGTTCATCGGCGCGGTTTTGATCCTGATGTTTTTCACGGCGGTGACGGCCCTCTCGAACACGGGCTTCGGCGAGAGCTGCCAGGAGGCAATTTCGGAAAATAAGGTGCTCGACACCGTTTATAACAACAATATCATCTGCGACGTCTATTTCGACCTCGCGGGAAAGATTCGATAGGAGAGGCATTTTCATGAACGACGTTTTGAAAGCGCTCGGAGCGCTGGGACTGGTTCCCGTAGTAAAGATTGACCGCGCGGAGGACGCGATTCCTCTGGCGGATGCATTGATTGCGGGAGGACTCCCGGCAGCGGAGATCACATTCCGCACGGCAGCGGCGAAGGACGCCATCGCGGCCATCGCGAAGGCACGCCCGCAGATGCTGGTGGGTGCCGGCACGGTACTCACGACGCAGCAGGTGGATGAGGCGATCGCTGCAGGCGCCCGTTTCATCGTGAGCCCGGGGCTCAACCCGAAGGTGGTGGACTTCTGCGTGAAGCGCGCGATTCCCGTGACGCCCGGCGTGAGCAGCCCCTCGGAGATCGAGCAGGCCATCGAGCTCGGCCTTGACGTCGTCAAATTCTTCCCGGCGGAAGCCTCGGGCGGTCTCGCCAAGATCAAGGCGATGGCAGCGCCCTACGGCAGCATTCGCTTTATGCCCACCGGCGGCATCAACGCCGACAACATGATTCCGTATCTGACCAACGACCGCGTGCTTGCGTGCGGCGGAAGCTGGATGGTTTCCTCCGATCTGATCAACGCGGGGGCGTGGGAGCGCATCACGGAGCTGACTCGCGAGGCGGTGAAGAAGATGCTCGGCTTTGCCATCAAGCACGTGGGCATCAACTCGGCTGACGAGACCGAGGCAAAGCACACGGCGGATCTCTTCTCCACCGTATTCGGATTCCCGCAGCTTGAGCTCCCCGCATCGTTCTTCTGCGGACAGGACATTGAGGTGATGAAGACCATGGGCCGCGGCCGGATGGGTCACATTGCGATCATGACCTGGTCGGTGGAGCGCGCGATGGCATACCTGGAGCGAAACGGCGTGGAGCTCGACTACGACACCCTGCGTCTCGACGCGAAGGGCAAGCCCGAGTTTATCTACTTAAAGCAGGATTTCGGCGGCTTTGACGTGCACCTTGCGGTTCGCCGCGGGTAGGCATTTTCCGAAGAAGGAGGCGGCAGTATGGCGGCTTATCGACAGAAGAAGAACACCATTCTCTTCGTCTGCCTGTTGCTTGCTGCCTGCGGATGCTACCTCCTCACGCGGGCGACCCCCGAGAGCTTCGATGTATTGATGTTCACCGCGAACTACGGTCTCTTCGCCGGATTGATCCTCTTCTGGCTGCAGTCGGTTCGCGTGCGCCTTCTGCCCACCCGGGCGAAGACTTACATTTTCAACGCCGGCGTGTTCATGCTGATGCTTCTTACGGTGCGCGCCGTCAAATACCGCGTCATCCTGAACAACACTGCTGTGGTCCGCTACCTCGGATATTTTTACAATGTCCCGATGGTTCTGATCCCGACCATGTTCTTTATGACGGCCGTCTGTATCCGCAGAGGAAACAGTGACAAAGGACGCCGTCTGGAGATCGGGTTTCTTGCGGTTGCGCTTCTTCTCGCTGCCGGCGCTCTGACCAACGATATTCATAACTTTTATTACGTGCCGAACGTGCCGCTCTCGGAGTTCAATGTCTCGGGGGACACGTATACCTACGGCACGTTGTTTTATGTTCTGTACGTCTGGGTCGCCGTGATGATCATCGCCGGCATCGTTCTTCTTTTTATCGAGCGCGGCATCTGGTCTTCCCATGTGGCGTTTTTGCTCATCGGCGACATTCTGCTGTGGATTCTTTTCGTAAGCCTCTGTCTCACGGTTTTCAGCCCTCTTGATATGCGGCGCCCTTTCAACCCTCCGGAGGTCAACATCTTTGCGATGCTCGGGATGTTCGAGATCTGCATCCGGCAGCGGCTGATCCCGCACAACGAAAACTATGCCGGATTTTTCGCGCAGCTCGACGTGCCTGTGGTGATCACGGACGTGACGTTCCGCCCGGCCTACCGCACCATGACGCCGGTTCCGGCAACCCCGGAGCAGCTGGCGGCGGCGCTCTCGGGGCCGGTCTACCTGGATGCGGACACCCGCCTTTCGGGCCTGCCCATCCGTGCCGGCTTTGCGTTCTGGACGGAGGACGAAACCGAATTGCACAAAGAAAACCGCCGCTTGGGGTCGGCGGTCGAGATCTTAAGCGAGGAAAATCATCTGATCGAGGCGGAGCAGAAACTTCGCGAAAAGCAGGCGCAGCTCGATGCGCAAAATCTTGTCTACGACCGCATCTCGGAGGCCCTCTATCCGAAACAGAAACGGATCGAGGAACTGCTCCGCGGAGTGACGCCGGATTCCCCGGAATTCCGCAGCGCCCTCGCGGAGGTGTGCGTGTTAAATGCTTACTCCAAGCGGAAGAGTAATCTCTTGCTCCTCTCGGAGGAGACGCTGCCCGCGAGAAACCGCGAGCTCTTCCTGGCGCTGGCGGAGACGGCCCGTTTCCTGAGGTGCTGCGGCGTGGAGGCCGCGGCGGTCGGCGAGGAGTACAGCGAGCTTCCCCTTGCGAAGATCCACGCCTTGTATGACACCTTCGAGGCGGTCATCGAGGCGTATCTCCCGGTTTTGCGGCGCGCCACCATCTCGCTGATCGGAAGCGGCGTCCGGCTCGCCGTGGAGGCGTCCTCCAACCCCGTGCTTCCCGCCACCGGTCTGCCCATCGAGCGTAAGGAGAGCGACGATTGCACGTTCCTCACCATCCTTGCGGAGGAAGGAGGTGCGGACGAATGAGTTCATTTCGCGAAATAACGGACACCGCATTGATGTACTTCCTCTGCTTCAATGCATTTCTCTTCTTCCTCCTGACGATGCAGGCGCTGATCCACTGTGTCTTAGACGCAAGAGGCATCCGCTGGATCATCGTGACCTCGGCCAACATGGGCCTTGCATTTCTGATCATGACGCTTTTGGTGTTCGTGTCCGGTTACAGCCGCGCCCCGGAAGACTACGAGACCATGTACCTTCCTTTTGAAAAGACGATTCTGGGACTGCCGTGGCTTGTGGCCGCGGCCGGCGAGGTGCTGGTGCTGGGCGTCCAGGTCTACGGAATCCTCGACGGCTTTAAATACCGCACCACCCACGTGACGCCCATCGCCGTACAGCAGACGGTCGACATTTTGCCCGAGGGCATTGCGGTCATCGCCCGGGACGGCACCGTGCCGCTTTCGAACCTGCGGATGAACGCACTGACCCAGCAGCTGATGGAGACATCCATGTCCGATGCCGACCGCTTTTACAGCTATCTGGCGGAGCACGGCGAGAAGCAGGGCGAGGGCAGTCTGGTCCGCACCGACAGCGGCGAAGTCTGGTATATCACCCGCCGCGACATCCGCGCGGACGACACAAAATACGTGCAGGTCACGGCTGCGGACGTGACGGAGCGCTACCGCATCATCGATGAGCTTCGTGCGGAAAATGAGCACCTCCTTGACATCCAGCGCCGTATGAAGGCTGTCACCGAACTCTCCGGCGACATGTTCGTCGCGCAGGAGGAGGCCACCGCCCGCGCCGCGCTGCACAACGAGCTGGGGCAGGTGCTCCTCGTGGGACGCCACTGCCTCGATCACCCCGAAAGCACCGACGCAT
>JAEEGI010000689.1_pt1:0-2500 | contig 94182 bp, 68 predicted proteins | sample 8958751 | NCBI WGS metagenome assembly JAEEGI01 (sample SAMN16246545, study PRJNA631951) | gut metagenome | biome: gut microbiome; feature: rumen; material: KS-attached | host: Bos | place: Iran: Karaj | collected 2018-10 | reverse complement strand
AAGTCGTAACAAGGTAGCCGTATCGGAAGGTGCGGCTGGATCACCTCCTTTCTAAGAGCGAGAGTAGAGATTGTTTCACTGTTGAGTTTTTAAGGAACTCAGAGCTTTCCGGTGGTATTGCGGTTATGGGAAACACCCGTTCCCATCCCGAACACGACGGTTAAGCCATAACCGGCCGATGATACTTGTCTGGAGACGGACCGGGAAAGTAGGTGGCCGCCGGGGAATTTTCCGTAAAGGAGACTTTGCGGAACAAAGCGGCACGGACAAAACCGTGCGCGAATGTACCTTGAAAATTTCATACTGAAAAGATTCTTTAGAAGAATCGATGAGATTATCAGGATTCCGAGTCAAAAGACGAAGAATACTGATCAATCAAGACATCCGAATGTAAGAACGAACCGCGGAAGTTACGCTAGACGGAAGCGGTTCAACGAAACGAGAACATCGTTTTGCAAGTCGTTCTTGCAAAGCAGGACTGCGAAATGAGCACAACGCATTAGAGTTCGGCTTCGCCGAAGCGTTGCGCGTAGGTCGTACCCTTGCTGCGCAAGCATACGACAAAGGTTAAGCTGAAAAGAGCGCAGGGTGGATGCCTTGGCACTAAGAGCCGATGAAAGACGTGATAAGCTGCGATAAGCCGCGGTCAGGAGCAAATATCCATTTAGCCGCGGATTTCTGAATGGGGAAACCCGGCAGAGCGAACCTCTGTCATCCGTACGCCAATCCATAACGTACGGAAGGGAACGCGGGGAACTGAAACATCTAAGTACCCGCAGGAAGAGAAAGAAAGATCGATTTCCTTAGTAGCGGCGAGCGAACAGGAAAGAGCCCAAACCGGAGAATTTATTCTCCGGGGTTAGGACCGCAACAAGCGAGCTTCAGGATAGCGGAACGGTTTTGGGAAAGCCGGCCGGAGAGGGTGAAAGCCCCGTAGGCGAAATCCGGGAAGCAGCGAGCGGACTCCAGAGTACGACGAGACACGAGAAACCTTGTCGGAAGGCGGGGGGACCACCCCCCAAGGCTAAATACTACTTAGTGACCGATAGCGCATAGTACTGTGAAGGAAAGGTGAAAAGGACCCCGGGAGGGGAGTGAAAGAGAACCTGAAACCCTGTGTTTACAAGCTGCGGAACCTCCTTATGAGAGGAACCGCGTACTTTTTGTAGAACGGTCCGGCGAGTTGCGATTGCAGGCAAGGTTAAGGACGGAAAGTCCGGAGCCGAAGGGAAACCGAGTCCCAAACGGGCGTACAGTCTGCAAGTGCATACCCGAAACCGGGTGATCTACCCATGGCCAGGTTGAAGCTGCCGTAAAAGGCGGTGGAGGACCGGAGCCACATCCGTTGAAAAGGGTGGGCATGAGCTGTGGGTAGGGGAGAAATTCCAATCGAACCCGGAGATAGCTGGTTCTCCTCGAAATAGCTTTAGGGCTAGCCTCGTATTAGTCTTGCGGAGGTAGAGCACTGAATATCCTAGGGGGCGTCAAAGCTTACCGAAGATTATCAAACTCCGAATGCCGCGTAGATGATGTACGGGAGTCAGACTGCACGAGATAAGTTGGGTAGTCAAAAGGGAAAAAGCCCAGACCGCCGGCTAAGGTCCCCAAGTGCGTGTTAAGTGGAAAAGGATGTGGGATTTCACAGACAACCAGGACGTTGGCTCAGAAGCAGCCACACATTTAAAGAGTGCGTAATAGCTCACTGGTCGAGAGGTCCTGCGCCGAAAATGTACGGGGCTGAAACACGACACCGAAGCCGCGGAATTACCTAGTAATTGGTAGAGGAGCATTCTTACCGCGACGAAGCTGTACCGGAAGGAGCAGTGGAGCGATAAGAAGAGAGAATGCCGGAATGAGTAGCGAGAGGAAGGTGAGAATCCTTCCGGCCGAATATCCAAGGTTTCCAGGGTAAAGCTGATCTGCCCTGGGTAAGTCGGGGCCTAAGGCGAGGGCGAGAGCCGTAGTCGATGGACAACAGGTTGAGATTCCTGTACCGCTGTGGAACAGAACTGCGGGGACACGGAAGGATAGTGCAACCCGGGAATGGAACCCCGGGCCAAGCGGAAAGTCAAGGGAGGCAGGCAAATCCGTCTCCCGATGGTGAACCGTGACGGGTACCGAACTTTCAAGTAGGGAAGTGCATGAATCCACGCCGTCAAGAAAAGCCGCTATTGTTTTCACAGTGCCCGTACCGTAAACCGACACAGGTGGATGAGGAGAGAATCCTAAGGCCGACGGAAGAAGCATTGTTAAGGAACTCGGCAAAATGACCCCGTAACTTCGGGAGAAGGGGTGCCTCGCGAGAGGCCGCAGAGAATTGGCCCAAGCAACTGTTTAGCAAAAACACAGGTCTATGCGAAACCGTAAGGTGAAGTATATGGGCTGACGCCTGCCCGGTGCTGGAAGGTTAAGGGGAGTGGTCAGGCAACGAAGCCACGAACTTAAGCCCCAGTAAACGGCGGCCGTAACTATAACGGTCCTAAGGTAGCGAAATTCCTTG
>JAEEGI010000684.1_pt1 | contig 95090 bp, 66 predicted proteins | sample 8958751 | NCBI WGS metagenome assembly JAEEGI01 (sample SAMN16246545, study PRJNA631951) | gut metagenome | biome: gut microbiome; feature: rumen; material: KS-attached | host: Bos | place: Iran: Karaj | collected 2018-10 | reverse complement strand
TTTTTCACACGAATAGACATTAATGGGTACATGAATGGTCATGAATATTAATGGAAATTACATGAAAATCATTCGTGGACATTAGATGTGAAAGAACAGGCTTTTATTAACACGAATTCATGTGGAATAAATGATTCCATTTTTCACTCGAATAGCCATGAATGGGGACATGAATGGCCATGAATATTAATGGTCATTACATGAAAATCATTCGTGGATATTAGATGTGAAAGAACAGGCTTTTATTCACACAAATTCATGTAGAATAAATGATTCCATTTTTCACACGAATAGCCATTAATGGGTACACGAATGGTCATGAAAATTAATGGTCATTACATGAAAATCATTCGTGGATATTAGATGTGAAAGAAAAGCTTTCCTTTTTTTACACGAATAGCCATTAATGGGTACACGAATGGTCATGAATATTAATGGTCATTACATGAAAATCATTCGTGGACATTAGATGTGAAAGAACAGGCTTTTATTCACACGAATTCATGTAGAATAAATGATTCCATTTTTCACATGAATAGCCATTAATGGGTACACGAATGGTCATGAATATTAATTGTCATTACATGAAAATCATTCGTGGATATTAGATGTGAAAGAAAAGCTTTCCTTTTTTCACACGAATAGCCATTAATGGGTACATGAATGGTCATGAATGTTTTTCTATTTTTCTAAAAAAGTGGTCTAAAATTAGGTGGTTTGAAATATTAATTGTAACTTTGTGGCGATGAAAGGCGATGAGGATGACTAACTATTAGCAAACACCAGTAGAACCCTTTAAACTAATAATGTTATGGAAAAGTTCATGAAAAGAATATTGATGCTTTGCCTGCTGATGGCGGGAGGGACTGCCTCAGCCCAGATGACAGTGCTGTTCAGGGACACCATCAGCGATGGCCAATGCCTATATGGGCTATATTATTCCTATTATGACTGGGAGGGACATAAGATTAGTGAGAGCTACTACGCCCTCATCCGCGACATCGTCAGTACGTCCTCCTGGGTGACGGTTCCAGCCACCATCAGCAAGGGAGGCAAGACCTACTACATCCGAGGCATTGACGAGGGTGAGAACCTGGGCATTTCCACGAACGACCACAATGTCAAATCACTCACCTTTGAGGGCGATGTCACCGTCTGGAAATCTCCCATAAAAGTCCCAGGCGGTATGTTTGGGTTCAACACCCTCAGGTTCAATGGACGCAGCTACCCCTTCGAGGGGGACATAAGTAACTATTTCACCTCCACCTCATTCAACAACGTCACAGCCTATTTGCCAGACAAGACCACAACACAGATTGCCGATCTGAGGGATAATCATGTAAAGCCCTGGGATCAGTTCTACAATGTCGTTTATTCCCCCATACACCTGAGTCTGACAACAAATATCTCGCCCTGCCCTCAAACGAACTACAACGAGGACGTGGCGCTCTACAGCTTAGGCAATTACGAGTCGTTTTCCGCTGCCGGTTACGACACGGACCGCCTCACCCTGATGAACTACAAAACGCCCGGGGTCTATGAAATCGACAAATTCCAGAGCTATGTCCTTGTGGCCCGCTACGACAAGCAAAACGTTGACTGCCATTATGTCCGTCAGGGCTACGATTGGTCGCTGACCAACAACTATAATACAGATTTCGACGAGTTCTTCGATGTCACCACCGACATGACGCTCGACCTGACGTTTACGTGGAAGACCAACGCCATGAACTTCGTCCAGCTCAATGGCACCAAGAACATCTCCTACGCCATCGCAGGCTCCAAACCCATGTCAGGCTCCAACGCCGAGCCCATCTGGAAGCTGACAGGCGCCATGAACGGCGACCTCCTTACGCTGACCCTTCCCGCCAACGACCTCGCCCTCGAGAAGATTGTCTTCAAGCACGGCAGCACCGAACAGACCATACCCGCGCCGCAGCCCACCGACGGAAACTACCAGGTGCAATTGACCGTTCCGTCAGATATGTTCTCGTACATCTATATCTATTGGGCTGAACCTGAACCCTATGCCACCTTCAATTTCGTCCGACATGGAGGCCGCGAAAACAGCGTCTGGATGATGTGGGACGATGGAGGCGTCTACGATTACTACATCCCAGAAGGAGCTTCCCAGACCACAATCCCATGGGACCAGCTCACTACGGACATGCAGATGTACATCGATGTGCTGCCCGGCGAGACGTTCAAAGTGTTCAAGGACAATGTCGACATCACCACGCAGTTCAATAACCAGCAAAACCCGTATGAGTACTGGCTGGAGCTCGATAAGAAATCCGCCTCCTACACCGTCATCTACGAGCCATCGACCATCAAGAACATCGACTTTGCCGATGCCGCCGTCAAGGCCATCTGCGTGGACAACTGGGACACCAACGAGGACGGCGAGCTCAGCTATGACGAGGCCGCGGCGGTGGCTAGCATCGGAGTCTACTTCAAGGGCAACACCGCCATCACCTCCTTCGACGAGTTGCAGTTCTTCACGGGGCTGACTCAGTTGGTAAGTGAGGCGTTCTACGGTGCCACAAACCTTAAGAGCATAGTCCTGCCGCAATCTGTTTCGAATATACAAACCAATGTATTCCGCTTCTGCCAGAACCTCGAACACATCGTCCTGCCCGACAGCATGATAATGATTAACTCCAACTCATTCGCAGGAACAGGCATTAAGTCCATTATCTTCCCACAGAAGGGCAACCTTCAGCTTGCCTACAACGCCTTCGCTGAAAGCAAGCTCAGGTCCATCTATATCCCAGCCAACGTAACGCGCATCTACGACTATATGCTTAGTGATTGCGACGACCTCATCAGCATCACTGTCGACCAAGACAACGGTAAGTACGATTCGCGAGAAGGCTGCAATGCCATCATTGAGACCGCAACGAACACCCTCATTGCCAGCTGCAAGAACACCGTCGTCCCAAGCAGCGTAACCGCCCTTGGCAACTACGCCTTCTACCACAATAAGGAACTGAAGACGCTTGAACTGCCCGAGGGCATCAAAACCATAGGCAATTACATCATGTCCACCTGCGATTCCCTCACGAAGGTCATCGCCCACATGCCCGAGCCGCCAACCGTCACAACCACCAACTTCGGAAATATGACTGCCACCTGCAAGCTCTACGTCCCGAAGGGCAAGGTCAGCGCCTATCAGGAAGCCGGTTGGACGACAGCCATCTTCCGCGGCGGCATTTTCGAGATTGAGGAGCCCGGCATTCTCGGCGATGTCAACGGCGACGGACAGGTCACCATAGCCGATGTGACCAAGCTGGTGAATATCATTCTGGGCAAGGAATAAAACAAACCCCGGCTGGCCTCTCCCCCTAACCCCCTCCCCTGTTAAGGAGGGGGGAAGGGTGGTCACCGTCAAGAAAAGGAAATCACTTTCTTTTCATAGAAGGTACGAGTGCGAAGGAGAAAGATGGCCATTCCTGCCAGTTGCGCTACGGCTACCATCCAGAACGCCGCCTTGTAACCTATCAGTTCGGCTACGAACCCACCTGCGAGCACACCCACCCCGATGCCGACGTCCCATGAGATGAGAAGCGTCGAGTTGGCTGTGCCGCGCTCGTTGTGATGGGCCATAGAAATAATCATGTTCTGGAACGCAGGCCACATATGGCCGTTGCCCAGTCCGAGCATGACGGCCGATGCGTAGTAGCCGAAGCTGTTGGGAAAAAGCACGAAGACGAGGTAAGCCACGCTGGAGATGATGACGCCCTCGCTGGCGTTCATCACGAGTTTGCCTTCGCGCAGAGCCTTCGCGCCTTGCAGACGTGAGCACACCAGCCCCAAAGAGAGCAGCAGGAACCAAGTGCCGGTGCCGCCCGTGATGCCCATGACCTCCTTGCTGTAGATGGCAAGGTAGTTGCTCATCACGCCGAAGCAGAACCCGAAGAATACCATATTCACGGCCAATAACCAACCACGGAGGAGGAAAAAACGGTCCATCGACACCCATCTCACCTTTTCGCCCTTAGGCCTCACGGGGGCATGGGGCTTCGACTGTTCGTTCTTCACGCCGGCGTCTACTGCCATGCCAAGACCGGCTATCAGCAGGGCCAGCCAGAACAGCAGCTCGAAGTTGTCGGTCGCCTTGTAGAGGTAGATGGCCACCGTAGGCGCTATGGCCATAGCCAGGTTGTTGCTCAGACCGTAGTAGCCGATACCCTCGTTGCGTCGCGACGACGGCAGCACATCTATCGCCATGGTAGAATTGGCCACCGTAAGTGCGCCGAAGGGAGCTCCGTGAAGCGTCCTGACGATTGTGAACAGCAGCAGCGACGAAGCACCTAAGTAGCCGCCAAAGAAGATGAAGAACAGGGCATAGCACACCATCAGCACACGCTTCCGTGGAAATGAGTCGACGAGGAAACCGCTGAAAGGTCGTGCCAGCAGAGCCGTGAGCGTGTAGCCGCTCAGCACCAAGCCCACTACGTCCTTCGTAGCATCAAAACGCTCCACGAGGTACAATGGCAGCAAGGGCGTCAACAGGTAGAAGGCGAAGAACAGCGCGAAATTCGCCGTCATCACCCTAAGGTAGTTTCTATTCCATAGTCGTTCACGTTTTTCCATACGTCAACTTGTAGCGCAAAGCTTTAACGCTACAATATAGCAATTGGCATATTTCTTCTTTTAAGACATCTTCGGTGCCGGCTACCTTAAACCGTATCCCCGTACCGCTCCTCGGTAATCTGCTGGAGGCTCTTGCCGCGCGTATTGGGGGCTCCGATGACGCCGATGACGAGGGAGAGAAGCAGGAGAGCTACCATGCACCAGGCTGCCATGGTGAAGCCTTCGCCGTTCTCGCCGTAGATATAGGTGAAGATAAGGCCCCAGACGGCCGAGAGACCACGGACTAAGAAGAACATCAGACCTTGCGCTCCGGCACGGAACTTGGCGGGGAACAGCTCGCTGCCCCAAAGGGCGTAGAAGATCTGCACGCTAAGGCCGCCGTTTACACCCCAGAGGATGGAGAAAGCCCACAGGCTGCCAACGCCCGTCACGCCCTTGATGATGATTACCCAAGTGGCGATGGCGGCTACAAGACCTAAGATGTAGATGAGCTTGTGCGATATGCGGTCGATGAAGAACGACAGGCAGAACGTGACGGCAACCACTACGACCCATCCCGCACAGCTCAGCATATTGGCGTATTCGTTGCTCAGGCCGCCCGCCGTCTCATAGATATGAGGCTGGAAGAAACCCATCACGGAGGCCACAAGGTTCCATGTCAGGTAGATGGCGGCCAGGAAAGCCACTGTGCGAACGGCTATCTTGTTGGTAAACAGCTGGCCCATGGCGTGCAACAAGCCCGTATCTTCGCCGCGAGCCTTCGCCGCCTCCTTCGCCGCTTTCCATTCGCTGCTCTCGTCGAGCTTGCGCTGGAGGTTCCAGGCTATGAAAGCTACCACGAAGAGGGAGAAGAACACCACGCGCGAACTGAACACATTGAGCGCGTCGCCCGACAGGCCGGCACCGCCAATGGCATGGCCTATGGCTTCCACCCAACCGAAGAGGTAGCCGCCGGGGGCGAAGAACATGCCCAGCAGCAGGATGATCATAGGCCCGAAGCCCCACGACATCTGTGAGATGCAGATATTACGGCCGCGGTTGTTCACCTCGGAACTCTCGGAGATATAGGTCCAAGAGGCTGGAACGCCGATACCAACGCTGATGCCGGTGATGAGGAAACCGCAGAGGAGCATGGGGTAGTTGACGGACAGCATCACCAGCAGCACCCCTGTCATATAGACGAGCAGGTTGTAGGTGTAGATGAACTTGCGCCCGTATTTGTCGGCCAGGAAGCCGCCGATGATGGCACCAATGGCAGCGCCCAAGGCGTTGGCGCTGATAAAGTTAAGCCATCCAAGGTGCAGTTCCGACAGCCCGAGGTACTTCTGCCAAAGCGTCAAGCCGCTGGCACCCGCCACGATAGCTCCGGCATCCAGATAATTAGTCAAAGAGACCGCAATGGTGCTCTTCAATGAGGATGAGTTCTTACTCATAGTTGTTTAGGGTTTGGTTGTTATTTTTTTTCTTTTGTCGTTTTTGTCGTTTTTGTCGTTATAACGTTATCACGGGATTTCGTTATCACGAGGTGCTTTTTTCGTTATCACGAAGTTTTCTTCTCGTTATCACGAGGTTTTTTCAGATGCCCATGATTTTCAGGATGAAGGGGGCAAGCAGGGCTGTCAGGACACCGTTTAGGATGAGGCCTAAGGAGGCATAGGCACCATAGGAGGCTCCCTTCTCCATCGCCCGGGACGTCCCCACGGCATGGGAGGCTGTCCCGATGCTAAGTCCCTGGGAATAAGGATTCTTGACGTGCCACACCTCTAATACTTTGAAACCGAAGACAGCGCCGAAGAGCCCTACGGAAACGACGATAGCAGCGGTGAGCGACGGGATACCGCCCAAGGACTGACACACTTCCATGGCTATGGGCGTGGTCACTGATTTGGGTGCCAGCGAGATGATGGTTTCGCGCGAGGCACCCATCGCCTGCGCTATCACCACGACGCTGACAACCCCAATGACACACCCTACCAGCTGCGAGAAGAAGATAGGCAGGAACTGACGGCGAATCTGTCCGAGGTTCTGATAGAGCGGAACACCCAAGGCCACGATGGCAGGCTTGAGCCAGAATTCTATGTAGCCGCCCGCCTGCGAATACGTCTCGTAGCTGATGCCCGTCAGCTTCAGCAGGACGATAAGCACGGCGATGGTCACCAGTATGGGATTGAGGACAATCCATCCTGTCCACTTCTGAAACTGGCGAGCACCGTAGAAGATGCCGAATGTCAGTGCCAGCAATACAAGGTTATTCTGCAGTATCTCCATCGTCAGTTCTCACTCTTTCGCCTTTTTCGCTTATCTGATGAATCCAACCCGTCACAACAAGCACCAGCACGGTACTGACGACGGTAGCTACGACAATAGGCAGTAGCTCGGCCTTGATGAGGTCGAGGTAAAGCATAAGTGCCACGCCCGGCGGCACGAAAAAGAAACCCATATTGGAGATGAGGAAATCTGACATCCCCTTGACCCATTCCAGCTTGATGGCTCGCAGCTGCAACAGGGCCGTCAGCAATAACATGCCGATAATGCTGCTGGGGATGGTGATGCCTGTAAGCCAGACAATCACCTCACCCACAGCAAGACAGGCGAAGATAATGAAGCACTGTCGTATCATAACAGGTTATCGCTTGCTCGTCACTTCCTTCTCGTATGCCTGAATCGCGGGGATAAACTCCTCGCCGACAGGAACATTGTTCTTGAGGTTGAAGTAGTCGAATACGGCACCGAAGGGGAGCGATTTGGCTTCCTCGAGCAGGGCAAGGCGCTCGAAGTGCTGGCCGCGGTCCTCGTATTCACGCAGCTTGGCGAGGGGCTCGAGGAGGGCTTGGAGCAGGCACTTCTGGGTCGCGCGGGTACCTATAATATATGCTCCTATGCGATTGATGCTGGCGTCGAAATAATCGAGGCCGATATGAGCGCGGTTGAGAGCGTCGGCACGGACGAGCTCCTTGAACAGGTCGAGCGTCTGGTCGTTCATGATGGTGACGTGGTCGCTGTCCCAACGCACGGGGCGCGAGACGTGGAGCATCAGTTCTGGTACGAACAGCAGCAGCGAGGCGACCATATCCGATACGTTCTCCGTTTGCTCGTAGTGGCCTGTGTCGAGCGTGTACATCAGTTTGCGGGTGGCGCAGTAGCCGGCGACGAAGTCATGGGAACCAACGGTGTAGCTTTCGAGGCCGATGCCGAAGAGCTTGGCTTCGAGGCAGGTCTTCATGCCCGGCAGGTCCTCCTTCAGTATCTCGTCGAGGCTCTCGGCGAAAATTTCGCGGTAGCGCTTGCGCTCTACGGTGAGGTCCTTCGAGCCGTCGTGTACCCAGATGTTCATGATGGCGGGGTCGCCCTGAGCCTTGCCCATGTAATCGGCAATGCGGCGGCAGCGCTTGGTATGCTCAATCCAGAACTCGCGGATGGCAGGGTCGGGGTTCGACAAGGTGAGCTCACCGCTCTTGGGGTGCGAGAAGCTCGTCGAATTGAAATCCAGTTTCAGGCCCTGTTCCTTGGCCCACTCAATCCAGCTGTCGAAGTGCTTGGGCTCCACCTGGTCGCGGTCCACGAACTGTCCGCCGAAATCGCCGTATATCTCGTGGAGGTTCAGACGGTGGTTACCGGCGAGGAGGCTCTTGGCGAAGGACACGTCGGCCCGCACCTCTTCAATATTACGTGCACGACCGGGGTAGTTGCCCGTGGTCTGAATACCACCGCTGAGCGCTTCGTTGCGCTCGAAACCTACAACATCGTCGGCCTGCCAGCAATGCAGGCTGATGGGCGTCTTTTCCAGTTGTTCAATCGCCTTGTCAGTGTCAACGCCTATGGCGGCATAACGTTCACGTGCAATCTCGTAAGACTTGCGAATCAGTTCTTCTTTCATGATGTTTTTTTGTTTATAAGTTGTTATGATTTCGTTTTCCGCCACAAAAATACAAAAAAATCCCGAAGTAGTACACGTCTGCTTCGGGATTTAATAAATATTTTCACTTTCAGCAGCTTTCTCAGCTGTTCTTACGGTAGCTCACCACCGCCCAACCGCTCATCACGAGCCCGATGGCGGCAAGTGCCAGGACTTGATGGGCAATGGCTGCGAAGCCTCCTCCGCGAATGAATACCGTGCGGATGGCCTCAATGAAATAATGCATGGGATTGACGTAGGTTGTCGCGTAAGCCCAGTCGGGCATCGAGCGCGTCGGTGTGAACAGGCCGCTGAGCAGCAGCAGGCAAACCACGAAGAACCACATGACGAAGATGGCCTGCTGCATCGTGTCGCTGTAGTTGGAGATGATGAGGCCCAACGATGAGAAGAACAGCGCCAGCAGCATCGCCAACAGATAGATGAGCGCCACGGGGCCGGCGGGCGTGATGCCATAGACCAGCCACGCCAAGAGGAGGCAGACGGTGATGATGAACAGCGCTATCAGCCAATAGGGAATCAGTTTGGACAGGATGAAGGCCCACTTGGCAACGGGCGTCACGTTGATCTGCTCGATCGTGCCGGCCTCCTTCTCGCCAACGATGTTCAGGGTAGGCAGAAACCCCGTCATCAGCATCATCACGATGGCAAAGAGGGCGGGAATCATGAAGAGCTTGTAGTTCTGGTGCTTGTTGTATAGGAGGAGGGAGTTGGATCCTTGGCTGCTGGCTATGATTTGGCTGAGATAGGCGCTGCCGAGGCTTCCTTTGGTGCCGTTGACGGCGTTGGCAGCGATGAGATAGCGGCCGTCGCGAATCTCGAGGATGATGTCGGCCTTGCCCTTTTCGATATCCTTCATGGCCTCGGCGTAAGAGGCTCGCTGGCCGCCGAAGATGAAGTAGTTGCTGGCGGCAATCTGCTGGATGAGTCGTTGCGAAGCTACCGTGTGGTCGATATCCACAACCTCCACCACGACGTTCTTTACCTCCATCTGCATCACCCACGGCATCACACACATGATGACAATGGGAAACAGCACGATGAGGCGTGGCAGGAATGCGTTGCGCCGTATCTGCAGGAACTCTTTATGAATGAGATGACCTATCATAGTTTCGTCTTAAGTAACTTTTATTTTTCAACTTGTCAACTCGTCAACTTTCAACTCGTCAACTTGTCAACTCGTCAACTTGTCAACTTTCCAGTCGCACATTAAACTTCTTGAGCGCTACCGCAAGCAGCAGCAACGTCATGACTGTCAGGATGATGACCTCCTTGGCCACCTCGCCGATGCCCACGCCCATAATCATCAGCTTGCGCATCGCCTCGATGTAGTAGCGAGGAGGTACCACGGCGGAAATCCATTGCAGCACGACGGGCATCGATTCCACGGGAAACATCATGCCGCTGAGCATCACCACGGGCATCAGCAGCACCATAGCCGAGAGCAGCAACGCCACCAACTGGGTCTTGGCGATGTTGGAGATGAGCAGGCCGAGCGACAGGGCAAGGATGATGTAGATGGTGGAGACGACAAGAATCCAGAACAGCGAACCCGCCAAGGGCACAGCCAACACGTAGTGAGCCATCAGCAGGATGGTGATGAGGATGGCAAAGGCCAGCACGAGATAGGGCACTGCCTTGGCGATGATTACCATGAGCGGTCGCACGGGCGAGACGAGTAGCACCTCCATGTTGCCGCGCTCCTTCTCGCGGACGATGGAGATGGAGGTCATCATGGCGCAGATGAGCATCAGGAGCATACCCATGATGGCCGGCACAAAGTTGTAGGCCGAGCGCATCTGGGGGTTGTACAGAAGTCTCACGCTCAACCCCGGCCTCACCCCTAACCCCTCTCCCGCGGGAGAGGCGAGTGAATAGTGCTTGGCGTCGATGGGCTGAGACAGTATGCTTTGGGCATAGGTGGTCCATTGCTGCGCCATATTGGGGTCGCAGCCGTCAACCATGATTTGCCACTGAAGGCCATCGCTCCCGCCGCCCTGCAGAGAGGGGATGAGGCCCATATCCGCCTTCTGGTTGCGTATCAGCCGTTCCGCTTCCTGAGGCGTGGCCACGGTCTGTGTGATGGTGAAGTATTCCGACTGTGCCAGCCGCTCGATGGCCGCCTGGGTCTGAGGGCTCTGGTAAGAGGTCACTACCACCGTCCTGACGTTCTTCACGTCGGTGGTGATGGCGAAGCCGAAGAGGAGCATCAGCATCACAGGCATACCGAAGAGGATGAGCATCGTGCGTTTGTCGCGCAGGATATGCTTGGTCTCTTTGAGGACAAAGGATAGAAACGTTTTCATAGTCAGTCGCTTGAGCGTGTGGCCTGTCGGGCGAGCAGCGTAAAGACGCCGTCGATGTCAGGCTGGTGGTATTCTTTCTTCAGTTCTTCGGGCGTGCCTATCGCCTTGATCTTGCCATCGACCATGATGGAGATGCGGTCGCAGTACTCGGCCTCGTCCATATAGTGGGTGGTCACGAAAACCGTTATGCCACGCTGGGCAGCTTCGTAGATCAGCGCCCAGAACTGGTGGCGCGTGGCGGGGTCCACGCCTCCCGTGGGCTCGTCGAGGAACACGACGCCCGGCTCGTGGAAGATAGACACTGAGAACGCCAGCTTCTGCTTCCAACCCAGGGGCAGGCTTCCCACGAGGTCGTTCTTATGCTCCTCGAACTTCAGCTGCCGCAGCAGCTCGTCCATCTTCCTTTCCACCTCTTTCTTTTTCATGCCATAGATGCCGGCAAACAGGCGGATGTTCTCGGCTACGGTCAGGTCCTCGTACAGCGAGAACTTCTGGCTCATGTATCCGATGTGTTTCTTGATCTGCTCGTACTCGGTGCTGATGTCATAGCCTACGACCTTACCTGTGCCGCTTGTCGGTTGGTTCAAACCCGTCAGCATGTGCATCGCGGTGGTCTTGCCTGCGCCATTAGCCCCTAAGAATCCGAAGATCTCACCCTTCTGCACCGTAAACGAAATATCGTCAACAGCGCGGAACGAGCCGAAGGCCTTGACGAGGTGGGAGACGGAGATGATGGGGGATCCACCCTCCGCACTCCCGTGGAGTGGGAGAGCCTCCGGCATGAATATATCCCTGAAATGTTCTAAAACAACATTCGGCTTTCCAATCCCTTCCATCTTACCTTGATTGAGGAATGCGATGCGGTCGCAAAGGCGGACCTCATCGAGATAAGGAGTGGAGGCCATGATGGTTATTCCCCGTTCCCGCAGCATCAGAAGCATGTCCCAGAGTTCCTTACGGCTCACGGGATCCACGCCCGTCGTGGGCTCGTCGAGGAAGAGGACGCTGGGTGAGTGCACCAAGGCGCACGACAGCGCCAGCTTCTGCTTCATGCCGCCCGACAGTGCACCGGCGCGGCGGTCCTTGAAGCGTTCAATCTGCGAATAGATGGCGCGGATGGAGTCGTAACCCTCGTCGATAGTGGTGCCGAAGAGCGTGGCGAAAAACTTCAGGTTCTCCTCCACCGTGAGGTCCTGGTATAACGAGAACCTACCCGGCATATACCCTACGCGCTTTCGCACTTCGCGCAACTGACTCACCACATCGAAACCATCGACGAAGGCCGAACCGGCATCAGGCAGCAGCAGCGTGCAGAGGATGCGATACAACGTCGTCTTGCCGGCGCCGTCGGGGCCTATCAGTCCGAAGACCTCGCCCTTGTTGACGCTGAACGACACGCCGTCGAGAGCCTGCACCGCGCCATAGCGTTTGCTAACATTCTTTACCTCAATCGCATACATATCGGAGCAGCTATTTTACTTTTCACTGAACACGACCTCGCCGTACATCCCTATCTTCACGTATCCGTCGTTTTTGAAGGCGATCTTCACGGCATAGACCAGGTCGGCGCGTTCATCGTCGGTGAGGATAGTCTTGGGCGTGAACTCCGAGCGCGAGGAAATCCATGAGATGGTGCCGTCGTAAGCCTTCCGCTGGCCGTCGCCGTAGTCGGCAAACAGCTTCACGGGCTGTCCGAGCTTGATCTGTTGAAGCTGTGCCGAAGTGACGTAAGCCCGCAGGTACATCTCATCGATATCAGCGATCTTGAACAGCGGCTTGCCGATGGCTACAAACTCGCCCCGCTCCACGTATTTCTCCAGCACCGTTCCCTTCGTGGGTGCTACGACGTGGCACTTGCGCAACTGGTCGCGCAGCTGGTCGATCTGCACGTCGGCCGTCGTGAGCTGCGAGTCGAGCGTCGAGAGCTGGGTGTTCAGCGTGCTGACCTGTGCGTCCAACTGCTTTTGCAACACTTTCACCTGATTGGCGGCGTCATCGAGCAACTTCGACGGCGCAGCACCATCGGCCACCAGTTCGCGATAGCGTTGCTCGTCCTGCCGTGCCTTGGCCAGCTGCTGGCGTGTGGCCGCTATCTGGCGCTCCATATCGGGTTTCTGGCTTCGATAGACCTGTTTTGTGGCTCCAAGCTGTTGGATTTTCAGCCACGTCTGGGTCGTATCGATGAGTCCGACCTCGGCGTTGGCTTCGACGTTGTCGCCCTCTTCGACGCTGAATGTCAGCAGCGAGCCGTTTTGCTCGGCAAACACCGTCGTCTCCGTGGCCTCGAATACGCCCGTGGCGTCGTAAGTTTTCTCGTTGTTGCCGCAAGCGGCCATCAGCAGTGCTATGCCTGCCAGTAGATATATCTTTCGCATAACCTTAATTGTTTGTCGTGAATTTGTTGTCGTAAATTTCCTTCAGCATCTCTATCTCGTGTATCGACTGCTGCACGCGGGCCGCGTTTTCGGCGTTGATTTCACGCACGAGGTCGTTGACATCGATGATGCCGTGTGAGAGTTTTGACTCGGCTGCCTTCCTGACCGACGCGCGCAACGCTATGATTTCCTCGTCGTTAGCCATCAGCTGGCGGTAGCGGTTGATGTCCTCGTTCTGCTGAATCTGTTCCAGGTTGTTGTTGAAGAGAAACACGTTGCGGTTCGTCTCCGTCATTTCGCGTTGCACGCGCAGCTTTGCCTTGTCGTTCTTGCGGGTATAAAGGCTTCCGATATTCCACGTCAGCCGCGCCCCTATCATTCCGTTGAGGCTCCATCGGTGGCTCATCATATCCTCGAACATATTGTAGCCCGGGTAGCCGTAGAAGCCCTGAGCAAATACGCCCAGCTTGGGCAGCAGTGCCGCATCGAGCGCCTTCTCCTGCGCGTTGAGCAGTCCCAACTGCGCATCCAAGGCCTTCAGTTCGGGGCGCTGGTTTCCTGTTTGTTGCGACTTGGCATCGGATAAGGCCGGCGTCTGCACCGCTTTCACTTCGATGCCGCAGAATGTAGAAAGCATGATCTGGAGCATCCGTTGCTGCGATGTCAGGCTGACGAGCTGCTGTTCCACGTTCAGCCGTTCGGCTTTCACGTTTTGCAAGTCGCTTTCTGCCGCTGTTCCGTTTTTCACCATTGAAACCAGCTTCTTCTCGTTGCCGCTGAGCTGTTGCTGAAGGTCGCGGTTGAGCTGAATCTGTTTGTCGAGCAGCAGGAGCGAGAAGTACATCTCGTTCACGCGCTGCCGAACATTAAATATATTCACCTCATTCTGTGCCGCTTGCACCTTACCCTGCTCCAGGGCTATGGCCTTTTGCGTCTTGATGGCATGTCCGTCGAACACCGTCTGCTGCACATCGATGCCCACGCGATACTGGTCTTTCTTCAGGCCTTGCATGTTCAGGCCCATCTGCTGCATTAGGCCCTTCATGGCATCGGGCCAGGCTGTCACGTCGCTCTGGTAGGTTGCCTGTGCTGAAGCTGACATCTGCGGCAGCCATCCCTTCTGGATATTTGCCACCGTCAGGTCTGTTGTCTTCTGAATGAGGTCGTACTGCGCTATCAGCGGATAGTTGCGTTCGGCAGCCGCCTGACACTCCTCGAGCGTCTGTGCTGTCACGAAAGTGGAAGCGCAAACGAGAAGTGATAAAAACAATAGTGTTTGTTTCATAAATTCATTCAATGATTTCTTTATCCGCTGCAAAGGTACGGTGACTATTTAGAATGATTGTTATCTTATTAGTGAGAATAATGTCCTTTTTGTATGATTTGCTTCCAAAAAGGATATTTATATTCGAAAAAGTATTACCTTTGCGTTCGAATTAAGGTAAATAGTATGAGCAAACAACCACGACTAATGGATTTGTCCGGCATCAAGGACGTCCTGGGCCCTCATCTTGAGCTCTTTCGGGAGCATATCTATCTCTGTCCAGAGTTCGGTATGCTCCACGGAGCACCAGAGCCCTTCCGCTTCATCATGCAGCAGGAGCCTCCATTCATTATCAATGACCATCGCTTCGGCGTTGTTGTCCGTGGCGAAGGTGATATCAATTTCAATCTGGTGGACCATCATATCAGCGCGCCGGCGCTTGTCTATATCGGTCCCGGCACCATCATCACTCCTCGCCGTTTCAGTGATGACCTGGAAATCTTTGGTATCGGACTCTTCGCTGCTTTTCCCATGCCCTTTGCCTCTGGCCAATGGCCGTCGGCCTTCAACGGACAAGTGCGCGATTTCCAACTACAGGTGAGCAGCGCCGAGCTGAACGTAGCGTGCAGTATCATAAAATGTGTTTGGGATCTTGCGCATCAGCCCGACTACAACCTGCCAACCGTGTCGGCCCTTGTGGGCGCCTTGATGCAACATTATGATTATTTGTTCCGACGCCAGACGGACCGGCAGTCCTTGTCCCGTTCGCGCGAGCAGACCATCTTTGACCGTTTCATTCAACTCGTTAACCAGCATTGCCGCGAGCAGCATCAGATCAGTTATTATGCCGACCGCATGTGCCTCACCGAGCGCTATCTCAGCACCGTCGTGCGCCAGGCCAGCGGCACGACAGCCAAGGATTGGATAGACCTGGCACTCATCACACGCATCAAGATTGAGTTGCGCCACACCGACAAGTCTGCCGCGCAGCTTGCCGAGGATTTTCACTTTGCCAATCCCTCCTTTTTCTCGAAATATTTTCGCCGTCTCACGGGCATGACGCCATTGGAATTTAGGCAGGGGTGAGGCTGGCTGTTCCCTTTCTTTGTGAAAGATAGCTAAAAAATAAGCGCGGAGGGCCTGCGAATCGAATTTTTGTTGTACCTTTGCAGCGAAATAATCATTATACATTATACATCATGGATTTGAAAGTACTTGAATTGAGCGAACAGGAGATTGTTCGCCGCCAAAATATGCAGGCGCTGCGTGATATGGGTATAGAACCTTATCCTGCTGCCGAGTTCCCTGTAACAGCCTGGAGCACGGATATCGTGAAGGACTTCGTAGACCTTCCCATCATAGGAAAGGACGAGGAAGGCAACGACATTCGTGAAACGGCCACGCCCGAGAACAGCCCCGTAGTGAGCATCGCAGGACGCATCATGAGCAAGCGCATCATGGGTAAGGCTGCTTTCGCCGAGCTGCAGGACTCGAAGGGCAGGATTCAGGTCTACGTGCAGCGCGACGCCATCTGTCCCGATGAGAACAAGGATTTGTATAACGTCGTCTTCAAGAAACTGCTCGACCTTGGCGACTTTATCGGCGTGAAAGGTTATGTCTTCCGCACCAAGACGGGCGAGATCAGCGTTCACGTCATGGAGATGACCGTCCTCTCGAAGTCGCTGAAGCCGCTGCCTATCGTCAAGACGGATGCAGACGGCAACGTCTATGACTCGTTCGACGACCCCGAGCTGCGCTACCGTCAGCGTTATGTTGACCTTATCGTGAACGCAGGCGTCAAGGAAACCTTCCTAAAACGAGCTACCATCATCCGCACTATGCGTCGCATTCTCGATGATGCAGGCTATACGGAGGTCGATACACCTATCCTTCAGAACATCCCCGGCGGCGCCACGGCTCGTCCGTTCATGACGCACTTCAATGCCCTGAACCAAGATATGTACATGCGTATTGCCACGGAGCTCTACCTGAAGCGCCTCATTGTAGGCGGCTTCGAGGGCGTGTATGAGATGGGCAAGAACTTCCGCAACGAGGGTATGGACAAAACCCACAACCCCGAGTTCACATGCATGGAGCTTTACGTCAGCTACAAAGACCTCAACTGGGGTATGGGCTTCACGGAGCGTATGCTTGAGGAAATCTGCACGGCCGTGAACGGCAAGCCCGAAGTGGAAATCGACGGCAACGTCATTTCATTCAAGGCGCCCTACCGCCGTCTGCCTATCCTCGAGGCCATTCAAGAGAAGACAGGCTTCGACTGCAACGGCAAGAGCGAGGAGGAGATCCGCGCCTTCTGCAAGGAGAAAGGCTTGGACGTGGACGAGACCATGGGTAAGGGCAAGCTCATCGACGAGCTCTTCGGCGAGTTCTGCGAGGGCACTTTCATCCAGCCCACGTTCATCACGGAATACCCCGTTGAGATGTCGCCGCTGACGAAGATGCACCGCTCGAAGCCCGGCCTCACCGAACGCTTCGAGCTGATGGTGAACGGTAAGGAACTGGCCAACGCCTACAGCGAGCTCAACGACCCCATTGATCAGGAGGAGCGTTTCAAGGAACAGATGCGCTTAGCAGCGAAGGGCGACGACGAGGCCATGATCATCGACCAGGACTTCCTGCGTGCCCTGCAGTACGGCATGCCCCCCACTTTCGGTATCGGTATCGGTATCGACCGCCTGGTGATGCTCCTCACGGGTAAGTTCGTCATCGGCGAGGTGATGCTGTTCCCGCAGATGAAGCCCGAGAAGCGCATCCCCAAGGATAAGCCTGAAGTTTTCATGGCCCTCGGTTTCAAGGAAGAGATTATTCCTATACTCTACAAGTGCGGCTACAACTTGGTCAGCGACCTCGCAGGCGAGAAGGCACAGAAGGTGCAGCAGCTCATCGGCGAGGTAATCAAGAAGTATAAGCTGGACATCGAGAAGCCGAGCGTGCAGGAGTTGGAAGAGACCCTCAACAGGATCAGTTAGCAGCCCCCAGACCCACCCCCCGCCCTCCCTGTAAGGGAGGGAGCAGATACCAATCAAGGCGAAAGGTGCTACCCTTCTCAGGAAAATTTCATTTTTCACTTCGCTGACTTTCACTTACAAGAGTTCAAGGAAATATTTATTTTTCACTTTTCACTCTTAACTTTTCACTTTTCACTCTTCACTTTTAACTCGTGTTAGGATTCGGTAACAAGCAGTCAAAGGAAACCGCTCCCTCCCTCACAGGGAGGGCTGGGGGTGGGTCTGTGCCTGGGTCTGTGTCAGGCCCTGGGTCTTTCTCCATCGCCATCATGGGCGGCGGCTCTTGGGCCACGGCCATAGCTAAAATGATGCTGGAGAAGAACGACGAGATATGGTGGTACCTCCGTCGCGACGACCGCATAGAGGATTTCAAACGCCTCAGCCATAACCCGGCTTACCTCACCAGCGTCCATTTCGATGTGAACCGTATTCATTTCTCATCGGACATCAACGAGGTTATCGAGAACTGCAATACCCTTGTCTGGGTTACCCCTTCACCTTATCTGAAGGGACATTTGAAAAAACTTAAAGTGCGCTTGCGCGATAAGTTCAACGTGACGGCTATCAAGGGTATTGTGCCCGACGAGAACCTCTGCGTCTCAGAGTTTTTCCATCAGATATATAATGTGCCCGACGAGAACCTGGCCGTAATAGCAGGTCCCTCGCATGCCGAGGAGGTGGCGCTTGGACGCTTAACTTACCTCACCGTTGGCTGCAGCGACGAGGAGCGGGCGCAAGCTTTCGCCGACATGATGGCCTCGTCGTATGTGAAGACCAAGACCTCGCGCGACGTCATCGGCATCGAATATGCCTCGGTCCTCAAGAACGTCTACGCCATAGCTGCCGGCATCTGCCGCGGCTTGAAGTACGGCGACAACTTCCAGGCCGTGCTCATGGCCAATGCCCTGCAGGAAATGAACCGTTTCCTGGCCACCGTGCATCCTATTCAGCGCTCCATCTTCGAGAGCTGTTACATGGGCGACCTTATCGTCACGGGCTACAGCCAGTTCTCGCGCAACCGTATCTTCGGCACTATGATAGGCCAGGGCTACTCGGTGAAGAGCGCACAAGTGGAGATGGAGATGATTGCCGAGGGATATTTCGGCACTAAATGCATGAAGGAGATTAACCGGCATCTGCACGTGAATATGCCCATCCTCGACGCCGTCTACAATATCCTCTACGAACGCATAGCTCCTACCATCGAGATAAAACTACTGACCGACAGTTTCAGGTAAAAAGGATGTGTGGAGAGGAGAGAAAAGTGTAAAGAGTAAAGAGAAAAGGAGAAAGCGAAGAGATGAAGGGTGAGGAGTGAAAAGCAGGAAACGGACAATGAAGAATAAGGACGGCAAACACAAGCAACTGTCATCGCGTCAATTAGTTTCTACTTGGCGAAGGGTCCTTTTATTCTTCATCATTCATTCTTCATTATGTATTACCCCCCTCTTTGCCGACCCCATAGACGACCCACTGGGCCGTATCCTGCCACACAACGGCGATGCCCGTAAATTCGAGTGGACAGTCACTGGCGGTAATACTCAGCAATTCACCTTATCGTGCAATGGCAAAAAGGTCACCGTAAGCGATTCCGACAACATCGCCGTGGCAACAGGTATCAATTGGTACCTCCAGCATTACGCAGGCATCGACATCTCATGGAATGCTCCAACAGGACGGCTGCCAAGGAAACTGCCCTACTGCAATACTGAGAAGCACACGGCCAGCGTGCCATGGCGCTACTACCTCAATTTCTGCACCTGTAGCTAAAGGCGACGAAATAGCTATATCTAAAGAACTATATAACAAATACTTCAAACCATGACCGTAAGACATTTATTCCTTTCATGCCTCTTCGCCGTTTCTCTGACAACGGCTTCGGCAGCCATGAATCCACGGCCCTTCACCATCCCCGCCTTACACGAGTGGAAAGGTTCTGAAGGTACCCTGCAACTATCCGCCCAGAGCCGTATCCTCTTTGCCGATGCCCGTCTGCGTCCTGCTGCAGAGGCACTGGCCAGGGATATGAAGACACTCGCCGGACTGCAACTGACCGTAGTCGAAGGCAAGAAGGCCACAGCCACCGATGTCCTCTTCATATACAAGCCTCAGAAGAAGCTCGGCGCTGAGGGCTACACTATTGACATTGCCCGCAGTATACGAGTTGAAGCCAGCGAGCGAGGAGCCTTGCATGCTGTGCAGACGCTGCTACAGTTGGCGCAGTCTGGGGCTTTGCCCTGTGGACGCATCGCCGACCGGCCCGATTATCCCATCCGAGGAATCATGATGGACTGTGGACGTAAATATATCCCCCTGAGCTACCTCCGACGGCTTGTGCGAACCATGGCATACTACAAGATGAACACGCTTAACGTGCACCTCAACGACAATGGTATGCGCCAGTTCTTCCACGACAACTGGGACGACACCTATGCCGCCTTCCGCCTTGAGAGTGAGCGCTTCCCCGGCCTTACTGCCGAGGATGGCAGCTACAGCAAGGCAGATTTCCGTCAGTTCATCCTCGATGCTGCAGCGCAAGGAGTGGAGGTGATTCCCGAAATCGACGTGCCCGCCCACAGCCTCTGCTTCTCGCACTATCGCCCGAGCCTCGGCTCCGAGGAGTTCGGCAAGGATCACCTTGAACTCACCAACCCTGAGGTCATCCCATTCGTGGACAGCCTCTTCTCCGAGTACCTCGAAGGACCCGAGCCTGTCTTCGCAGGCCCCCGCGTTCACGTGGGAACAGATGAGTACAGCAACAAACGTCAGGACATCACCGAGCGCTTCCGTGCTCTCGCCGACCACCTCATCCGCCACGTGGAATCCTACGGCAAGCAAGCAGCCTTCTGGGGTTCACTCACGCACGCGCGCGGCACGACACCCGTGAAGGTAGATAATGTCCTCATGTATGCATGGTACAACGGCTACGCCGAACCCGACTCGATGATGCGGCTCGGCTACGACCTCGTCAGCATTCCGGACCGCTTCCTCTATATAGTGCCACAGGCAGGCTACTACTACGACTACCTCAACATACCTTATTTATATAAGGAGTGGACGCCTGCTCAGATTGGGCAGAAGCGCTTCGAGGAATTCCACCCGCAAATCAAGGGCGGTATGTTTGCCGTATGGAACGACCACGTGGGCAACGGCATCTCCGTGGCAGATATCCACCACCGTGTGATGCCTGCCCTGCAGGTGCTCGCTGAAAAGACGTGGAGCGTCGACACCTTGCGCTCGTGCGACGAATGGCTTCGCTTGGCCGACGGCATCGGCGAGGCCCCCGGCGTCAACGACCTCGGACGCTATCCTAAAGGCACCGTCCTCACAGAGGCCACCGTGGCACCATCTTCCACGCGCGCCATTCCTCATATCGGATGGCCCTACCGTGTCAGCTTCGATATCGAGGCCAGTGCCGAGGAACGCGGCACAGCACTCTTCCGCAGCGAGGATGCCGAGTTCTATCTCGCAGACCCCGTCACGGGGCGTCTGGGCTATATCCGCGACGGCTACCTCTTCAGCTTCCGCCATGCCCTGCGTCCTGGAACTCGTGAACATATCGCCATCGAGGGCGACAGCCGCGAGACACGTCTCTACGTAAACAACCGTCTTGTAGAGCGCATGCCTATTGACGAACTCACCTTCCCTAAGGACAAGAAGATGAAGCTGGTACGCACACTCCGTTTCCCCCTCCAGCGAACAGATACCATTCTGCGTAGCCGAGTCACCAACCTCAAGGTTGAGAGCTTATAGTAAATTCCCAATTCATTAAATACAACTATGTTAAAACTCGACATTTCCAAAGTGGCTCCCTTCGTGAGCCTTGAGACAATTAACGCTTTGGCACCCCGCGTGGCCGAAGCACAGAAATCACTTGAAGACGGCAGCTGTCCCGGCAACGATTTCCTCGGATGGCTGCACCTCCCTTCCAGCATCACACCCGAGTTCCTGGCTGAGATTAAGGCCGTGGCAGCTACTCTCCGTAGCGAATGCGAAGCTGTTGTCGTGGCCGGCATCGGCGGTTCCTACCTTGGCGCCAAAGCAGTCATCGAAGCTCTCTCAAACAGCTTCCAGTGGCTGGTGGGCGGCAAAGGTCCCGTCATCCTGTTCGCAGGCAACAATATCGGTGAGGACTATCTCAGCGAGCTGACCGCCTATCTCCGCGGTAAGAAGTTCGGTGTCATCAATATCTCCAAGAGCGGCACCACCACCGAAACGGCTCTCGCTTTCCGTCTGCTGAAGAAGCAGTGCGAGGAGCAGATGGGCAAGGAGATGGCCAGGAAGGTTATCGTGGCCATTACCGATGCCAAGCGCGGAGCAGCCCGCACCTGTGCCGACAAGGAAGGTTACAAGAGCTTCATCATCCCCGACAATGTAGGTGGCCGCTTCAGCGTGCTTACCCCCGTAGGTCTGCTGCCTATCGCCGTTGCCGGTTTCGATATCGACCAACTCGTTAAGGGTGCTCAGGACATGGAAGCTGACACCAGCCTCGCGGCTCAGTATGCTGCTACCCGCTATGCCCTCTACGAGAGCGGTAAGAAGATTGAGATTCTCGCCAACTATCAGCCTAAGCTCCACTTCATTGCCGAATGGTGGAAACAGCTCTTCGGCGAGAGCGAGGGCAAGGATGGCAAGGGCATATATCCTGCCAGCGTGGACCTTACCACAGACCTCCATTCCATGGGTCAGTGGATTCAGGATGGTGAGCGCACTATCTTTGAAACCGTCATCAGCGTAGAGAACGCTGAGCACCAGCTCCTCTTCCCCAGCGACGACGAGAACCTCGACGGCCTCAACTTCCTCGCAGGCAAGCGCGTGGATGAAGTCAACAAGATGGCAGAACTTGGCACGCAGTTAGCCCACGTCGACGGTGGTGTGCCCAATATCCGTATTGCCATTGACCGTTTGGATGCCTACCACCTGGGCCAGCTCATCTATTTCTTCGAGCGTGCCTGCGGTGTCCACTGCCAGCTCCTCGGCGTCAATGCCTTCAACCAGCCTGGTGTAGAAGCCTACAAGAAAAACATGTTCGCTCTTCTTGGCAAACCCGGGTATGAAGCTGAGACTGCCGCAATACAGGCAAGGCTGAAATAAAGAAGACTTGCAAAAGATTGGATCCCGTGTAATTCGATTTACCAATGAAGGGGTCCCCTATAATATCAAAGATGTAATAAATGTCATTACACAACAACTCTACTGACACATCTATAGAAGTTACACCCAATCAATACAAGAGTAATCCAAAGGACATCCCCTCCCCCTCTTTGAAAGAGAGGGGTTTGGGGGTTGAGTCCTCAATTCAAGCTTTTTTCTTCGACATGGATGGCGTGCTGTTCGACAGCATGCCAGGTCATGCCGTGGCTTGGGTAAAGGCTGTAGAGCGCTTTGGACTCTCAATGACCGGCGAGGAGGTTTACATGAACGAGGGGCGCACGGGTGCCGGCACCATAAATGCACTCACTCAGCGCACCTGGGGTCGTGATGCTACCGAGCGGGAAATAAAGGATATCTACGCTGCCAAGAGCGAGGAGTTCAATCGTTATTTCGAGGAGAAAGGCGAGGCTCCTGTCATGGACGGCGTGAAAGACGTATTAGAAAATGTTCGCGCGCGAGGCTTCATGCGCGTCATCGTAACCGGTTCCGGTCAGCTGTCGCTACTCGATAACCTCAACCGTCATTTCCCAGGTATGTTCACGCGCGAGCTTATGGTTACGGCTTTCGACGTCAAGCAAGGCAAGCCATACCCAGAGCCTTACCTTATGGCACTGAAGAAAGCCGGCCTCAAGGCCGACGAAGCCATAGTGATTGAGAACGCGCCCTTGGGAGTGCAGGCCGCTCACGCTGCCGGCATCTTCACCATAGCCGTCAACACAGGCCCATTGCCCGACAGCGCCTTATGGGAGGCTGGTGCCGACTTGGTGTTCCCCAATATGCACGCCCTCAACGAAGCTATCAACCGCGATTTCGGTGATAGCTAACCATTCCTCTTCTGCTTAACGATTGGTGGCAATAACCACCGACTTACTGAGCTTGCGGCCGGCATCATTTACTTTTACAGTAATCTTGCCGGCTTGCTTATTGCTACGAACGACAAGTACGAGCTGGCCTGCAAACAGCTTCATCGTAGGCTGCTTGAACGATTCCAAGCTGGTGGCATCACCGTTGCACACGCCTTCGAACGAGCCTGCGCCTGAAACCTCAAATGTCAGTTGGTCATTGGCATCGGGAACAAAGGTGCCGTTCTTATCGGTTAGCGACACAGTGATAAACGCCAGGTCTTCGCCATCGGCACGGAGCGAGCCTCCGTCCTGAGTCCAAACGTCTAAATTCAGTTTCGAAGGCTTACCTGCAGTGCGAACTACTTTTTCGCCCGCCTTCTGACCTTGTTCGTCGTAGACTACTACTTTCAACTCGCCCGGCTCATACTTCACCTCGTTCCAACGCAAACGATAACGGTCGAGACGCGATTCAGGATTCTTGGTTATCTTACCCTGACTCTTGCCGTTGATGAACAGCTCGCCTGTGGGATAATCCGTATAGCAATACACGGGAGTGACCTCGCCGCGGCGTTCCTTGCCCCACGTCCAATGGGGAACCAGATGGATTGTGTGTTCACTCTTGTTCCAGTGTGAGCGGTAGAGATAATAACGGTCCTTGGGCAGGCCGGCCAAGTCGCATATGCCGAAATAGCTTGAGCGGGAAGGCCAATAGCCATCGTAAGGAGTAGGTTCACCCAGATAGTCGAAGCCTGTCCATACGAACTCACCGATCACCCAGTCCTTATCGTCCTGCCAGCGCCAGTCATCGTCGGGCAGATTCGACCACGAGCACCACTGCACATCGTAGCCCGTGCATTGTCCATCGCTGTAGTAACCATGGTCCGTAGGCTCCACAGGGAATTTATACACGCCGCGAGATGACACTGTCGAAGCCGTTTCGGAACCCAGGATGAACCCATGTGTGAGTTTGTCATAAGCAGCCTGATAGCGATGCAGACGATAGTTCAGACCAGGCACATCCATAGCTTGTGCAGTGCCGCTCCAAAGGGCGTTGTCTACGCGATCCAGTCCTTGCGTCACGGGACGAGTAGGATCAAGGCTATGGCAGATGCCTTGCAAACGAATACTTATCTGTCGGCCGTCCTCGCCACCTTGTTCAGGAATCTCGTTGCCTATCGACCACATCACTATGCTCGGGTGATTGCGGTGGGCGAGCACCAGGTTTGTCATGTCCTTGTCGCCCCATTCACGGAAGAAGCGGGCATAGCCGTTCTTGCATTTAGGATAAATCCACATGTCAAACGACTCGGCCATCACCATCATGCCCAAAGAGTCGCACACGTCCATCTGCATCTGGCTTGGCATATTATGCGAAGTGCGGATAGCGTCGCAGCCCATCTCCTTCAGGATCTTCACCTGACGGATGAGGGCTGCCTTGTTCACAGCGGCGCCTAAGGGACCGAGGTCGTGGTGCAGGCAAACGCCTTTCAGCTTGCGCGTCTTGCCATTGAGTTGGAAGCCGTTTTCGCGGCTCACACGTATGGTGCGAATACCTAGGTTCAACGTCTTCTCGTCAACGATATTGCCGTTGGCGCTCAGTTTGGCCACCAACTTATATAGGTAAGGCGATTCAGGTGACCATAGTTCGGGTGCCTGCACGGTCATCTTAGCATGAACGGTTCCGTTCTTTTCTATACGCTTAGGCTCCACAGACGCCACTTTCTGACCTTCTGCGCCCAAGAGGTCGAATGAATAGTCGACGGGTTGAGTCAGAGTCACTTTCATATCCACTTCTACCTCGGCCTTATTGTCACGAACGGTCATAGTTCGTGCACACAGACCCCAGTCCTCAATATATGTCTTAGGCGTAAGCACCAATGTCACAGGACGATAGATGCCGGCGCCGGGATACCAGCGCGAACTCTCCTCCTTGTTGCTAAGGTTAACCTCCAACAGGTTTTCGCCTGCTTTGACGAGGTCGGTGACGTCAATGCGAAAAGTGTTGTAGCCATAAGCCCAGTAGCCTGCCCACTGGCCGTTGACCTTAACCTCCGGCTCGGCCATTGCTCCGTCGAACACCAGTTCGGCATGACCGTTGAAGTTCTGCGGAATGGAAAACTTACGCTTGTAGAAACCTTCGCCTATCCAAGGCAGCGCACCTGAGCGGCCCGTCTTCTCGCTGGCTTCCGTTTCACCGTTCTGCACTATGGCTACGCGTTGCATATCCCATTTCTTGTCGAAGGGACCGGCTATGGCCCAGTCGTGAGGCACGCGAACCGTTTGCCACGACTGCCCGTCGCGCGAGAATTGCCAGTCTTCAGCCAGTTCCGTTTCTGTCCGCCCTTGTGCGGAAACGCTTGTTAATGCGGTGAAAATAAAAAGAATAGTTAGAGCAAGCTGTCTCATTGTATTTATGCTTTTATGTGAACAACAATTTAAATCTGTTTTATCATCATAATTTGTCAAACTCTATCTCTACGGTATTAAAGCCGAAGGTGCGGAAGAGGGCGGTGATTTCGGCGCGGGCATTTTCCTCGGCCTGCATGAGGGTGGCTGGCGTCACGCAGCGATGACGCATCTGACGGGCCGCCTTGTAGTACATCTGATCCTTGGCGCGGGCATCCCACGTTCCGCTCTCGAAGAACGAGCGGGTGCGGGCCTCATCGATAAAACGTTCCGAAAGCAAACGCACGGGCGGCAGCTGAAGCGTCACCGTGTCGCCATGCGCGCTTGCCCAACCTTCGCGGGCCTTGCCGAGGTCTATGCCTAAACGCAGAGTGCCTCGGTAGATTCGCACCAGACGGTCGTCGCGACCGAGAACACGGCGCCGAGTGGTATCCACGAGTTCCTCGTCGGATATGGTCAGGAACTCCCACTCGCCGATATTCTCAACCGAGCGTATCTGAACGGGCGTCAGGTCGATGCCCTTGGGATGAACAATCTCCACGTCGAGAATCTTCTTCTCGGAGTTGCAACGACGCACACCAAAGGCGCAGCCCACTACAGCTGCAATCACTAAAAGGGCGGTCAATACCGTCCCACAACCGCTGTCGCCAGCCTCGCCAAACTGTTTATTATGTTTGAAAGTACTCATTCTTAACTTATTTCCTCCCCCATCTCCAAGCGGTGAGGAGAAGGCGCCCAAGCGTCAAAACTTAACTACACTGCGTTCGTTGTCTATTATCTGCGGAAGGTCGCTGACGGTGAACTGCTTGCGGAAGGTTACCACGATATCGCTTTCAGCATAGCCCAGCGAGGCTATGAGCGGTATCAGCGTCTGCGCCGCACCCTGACGTGCCGATTCGAGAATCCCGAGCTGAGGCACGGTCTTGAGGATGGCCCGTACGCCCTGAGCCGTAAAATCGGTCATCTCCTCGTCGGTGAAATCGCTGCGCAGGATATCGGTGTACTGCTTTGTCGACTGATGGTCTATCTTCGAAGAAGTGACAACCACCTTCGGGTCGGGCAGTGTGATGTGAATCTTTGTCCCGTCCTCAGAGCGTTCTATCTGGCTCTCGCTGAAACCTGAGAAATCGATATAGGCCTTCAGCGTCACATCAATGGGTATGGCTATCTTGCGGTCGCCCAACGACAGACGGGTATCCAGCGTATGCCCAAGCAGCGTAGTGCGCAGGAACTTAACGTCGGAGTGTGTCACTATCTTGTGCACCTGATACTCAGCGGTATAGAGGCGCGAAGTGCGAGCCACGGTCAACACCAAGTCAATGCTGTCGGCCACAGCCTCTACGGCCTCGTCCACAGGCACTTCCTCCTGATGGCTTGTAATCTTTCCGCAAGCCGTCAGCAGCCCCACGGCAAGCACGAATGCCAAGCTGTTGAAAAGTGATTTTATTCTCATATCCGCAGCAAAGATAAGTATTATTTGCGATTCATGGTTTTAGTATTTACCTTTTTTATCTCATCTCTTAATTATTTTTCTCATTTTCAATTTTCAATTTTCAATTTATTACTATCTTTGCAGCACATTTCACGAAAAAGAGTTATGAAGAAGAGTCTTTTAGCATTATTCATAGTGCCTGCGCTGATGGGCGCTTGTACACCCAAGCAGGCCGCCGAGACCGAGGCAGGCGCCACAGGCGAGTACGAAACCACGGGCGACGCTGCCGATGGTGTGCAGCGTATGCACGAGTATAATTTTGCAGATACCATTGTCGTAGACGGACATAAGTACACGTATGCCATTCATCGCGAGGCATCCGATAGTCTGCCCGTAGTGGTCGACGACGACGGAGCGCGCTATGCCGACAACGTCTACACCTTGAAGATAGCTGCCGACGGCCGCGAGTTCTTCAACCGTCGTTTCACCAAGAATGCATTCGCCTCACGTCTCAGCAATGATTTCCGCCAGCGCGGACTGCTCGATGGTATGATGTTCGACAATTCTCTGCCCGGCCTGTGCTTTGCCGTGAGCGTTTCTATGCCTCAAAGCGATATGGTGGAACCGCTCCTTCTCAAGGTCGACCGTCAGGGCGGAATAACCATTGAGCGCGACGAGCGCAGCGATACCGACTTCGACGAAGACGAGGACGAGGGAGTTTGATGTTTAGTTGACAGTTGACAGTTGATAGTTGACAGTTGATAGTTGACAGTTGATAGTTAGACCAAGATGAATATTATTAAGACAGATATTGAAGGGGTGCTCATTATAGAGCCGCGCGTGTTCGAGGATGCCCGCGGGTACTTCTTCGAGAGTTTCTCGCAGCGCGACTTCGATGAACTCGTGGGTCCCATACGTTTCGTCCAGGACAACGAGAGCATGAGCCAGCGTGGTGTGGTGCGCGGCCTTCATTTCCAGCGCCCGCCCTTCTGCCAGACCAAACTCGTGCGCTGTGTGCGAGGCGCCGTGCTCGATGTGGCTGTTGACCTGCGGAAAGGTTCACCCACCTTCGGGCATCACGTCGCTGTAGAACTCACTGAGCACAACCATCGCCAGCTCTTCATCTCCAAGGGCTTTGCCCACGGCTTTGCTGTGCTCTCTGACGTGGCTGTCTTCCAGTACAAGTGCGATGAGTTCTATCACCCTGAGGCCGACGCAGGCATTCAGCTCAACGACCCAAGCCTCGGCATCGACTGGCACATAGACCTCAGTACCGCCATCCGCAGCCAGAAGGACCTCAACCTACCGCTGCTCAGCGATTTCGAGTCTCCGTTTTAAAGACTCATCCCCCGTCACCTCTCTTTCGAATCATTACGACAACAACCTAATATTTAAGATATGAACACTACTAACCAGCAAACATCCTGTTCCCACTCTTCAAAAGAAAGTGGGTTAGGATGTAAGTCTCAGTCTATAATCATCACAGGCGGCGCAGGCTTTATCGGCTCACATGTCGTGCGTCTGTTCGTTAATAAATACCCTGACTACCGCATCATCAACCTCGACAAGCTCACCTACGCCGGCAATCTGGCTAACCTTCGCGATATCGAGGACCGTCCCAACTACCGTTTTGTACGAATGGACATCTGCGACTTCGAGGATGTGCTCAAACTCATGCAGGAGGAGAAGGTGACTGGCGTTATTCATCTTGCTGCCGAGAGCCATGTAGACCGCAGCATCAAGGACCCGTTCACCTTCGCACGCACCAACGTAATGGGCACATTGTCAATGCTTCAGGCTGCCAAACTCTACTGGGAAAGCCTTCCCGAGCGTTACGAGGGCAAGCGCTTCTACCATATCTCTACCGACGAAGTTTATGGCGCCCTCGAGATGACTAACCCCGAAGGCATACCGGCACCTTTCTCCACTAAGGCCTCAGCTACGCAGCACCCGGCCTATGGCGACAAGTTCTTCACCGAGGATATGAAGTACCAGCCGCACTCGCCCTACAGTGCTGCCAAGGCATCGAGCGACCATTTTGTACGTGCCTACCACGACACTTACGGCATGCCTACCGTAGTCACCAACTGCTCAAACAACTACGGGCCTTATCAGTTCCCCGAGAAGCTGATTCCATTGTTTATCAACAACATACGTCATCGCAAGCCGCTGCCTGTTTATGGCAAGGGCGAGAACGTGCGCGACTGGCTCTACGTTGAGGACCACGCTCGTGCCATCGACCTTATCTTCCACCGTGGACGTGTGGCTGAGACATATAATATCGGAGGCTTCAACGAGTGGAAGAACATCGACATCATCCGCGTGCTCATCGCCACCACCGACCGTCTGCTCGGACGCAAGGAAGGCGAGGACATGGACCTCATCACCTATGTCACCGACCGTGCCGGCCACGACCTCCGCTACGCCATCGACTCGCGCAAGCTTCAACAGGAACTGGGCTGGGAACCGTCGCTCCAGTTCGAGGAAGGCATCGAGCGCACCGTTCGCTGGTACCTCGACAATCAGGAATGGATGGACAATGTCACCTCAGGCGATTACCAGCGCTACTACGAGTCGATGTACGCCAATCGCTAAAACACATACAAATACAAGGCCGGCCTTACACGCTTGTAAGGCCGGCTTTATTCGTCTGTTAGGTCAACCTAATTTGCCGTTTAGGTCGACCTAACTTATGTTTAGCCTATAGTTGTTTGTCGGGATACATGCTCTGCCACCATTCGGGCTCGTCCTTGAGCCAGCGGTCAAACCAAGCCCAGATGGTATTCTGCCAGCGCAGACGCTTCTGATAATCGGTGATGTGATGATCCTGATCTTTGACAAGCACCATGGCAGTAGGCCGCTCGAGCAACTTCAGGGCTGTGTACATCTGAATACTTTCGCCTACAGGAACGTTGTGGTCGGCATCGCCATGGAGGAAGAGGAGCGGCGTGTGAATCTTGTCGGCGTTGAATAGCGGACTTTGGTCTACATACAAATCCTTTCGCGTCCAAGGGTAGCTGTTGGCCATCGACACTTCGCTGTAGGTATAACCCCAATAGCCCTCGCCCCAATAGCTGGTGTGGTCGCTGATGCCGGCATGGCTGATGGCGGCGGCAAAGAGGTCTGTCTTTGTCTGCAGATATTGCGTCATGAATCCACCGTAGCTGGCTCCTATACAACCTATCTTAGCCTTGTTAACCCAACTGTGCTCGCGGCAAAAAGCCTCTACGGCTCCTATGATATCCTCTGCCACACCTTCGCCGGCAGTGTTTACGTGCTGGGCCGACCATTCCTGTCCGAAACCTGTAGCACCATGCGGATTCACTACGAGCACCACGTAGCCCAAGGCAGCATATGCGTGCTGCGGATAGCGGCTCTCGAAGTTGCGGCTTGTGGGCGAGCAGCCGCCGTAGTAGTTCACAATCATCGGGTATTGTTTCGACGCGTCGAAGTGAGGCGGCAGGTAATAGCGGCACGAGATATGCTCGCCGCGAGCATTGGTATAGACGTAAGGCTCACAAGCGCCCAGTTCCACATCTTTCAAAGTCTCTGCGCTAAGGTCTTCAACAATGGACAGAGGATAATTCACAACGGAGAAAGCATCATCACTCTTTCCACCTTTCACCTTGTCACTTTTCGCTTTTGCAAGATTCAGCGCATACAACCTGTCGCTGTTTGAAGCGCTTTGGGCATACAGCACCATGGCGGGGGCATCGGCAGCCAGACTGAAGCTCTCCACCAGTTCTTCGGGCAGGGCTATGCGACATATCTTGCCCGTCTGCGGGTCAAGGCGGAACAGATTTACGCTGTCCTTGTCCTCGGCTGTGAAATATACCTGATTATCAACACGATTCCATACGTATCTCGACACGTTAGGGTTGAAGTTCTTGGTCAGCGGCTTGATGTTGCGGGTGCTTATATCCATCAGGAACAACTGTGTGTCGATCATGCTGGGCGTCTGACCTTCACGCACGTTCTTGCCTATTCCATTGAACACTTCGGGCGAACCGCTCAGCAGCACTTGACGGCCGTCGGGCGAGAAACGGCAGCCACCCATGAAGCCCTCGTTCAAAACAAGAGAGTCTGTTGCAAAGCTCTCGAGGTCAATACGATACACCGAACTTTTTTCCGTGGGACGTGGTCCCAATTGGCTGTTGCTCGTCATCACCAAGGCATACCGACCGTCGGTGCTGACATCGGTGAGATAAGTGCCCGAATGTCCGAAGGTGAGCGGCTGCATCAGGCCTGAGCGCAGGTCATAGACGGCCAGATGCGAGCGGTCGCGCCATCCGAGTTGGCGGTCGTCGGGGTGAATCACCTCATACACGTCAGGGCGTTCAGCCGGTCCGTTGTCCTGAAGAGTGAAGATGAGGCGGTCCTCGGTAGGCGTAATCCGGAATTCATCTGCCGTGATACCGGTGGCCAGAATCCTCTCGGCCTTGGTCTGCGGATCTACTGCTATCAGTTCACGTTGGCCGCTCTTCTCGCGCGTAAAACAATAGTTGTTCGTGCGTGGCATCCATCTTACACCGCCACGTTCATCTACGACCTTGCCCGTTGCCACTTCTCGCACTTCGGTTCTCCTTTGAGTCTGTCCGCCCGGTTGCGTCTGCGTGGTCGACACTATCATCCATTTGCCATTGGGCGAGAGCGACACACCGGCGAAGCGACGCGCGTGCAGCACTTCGCTCATCGTGTAGAGACGTTTGTTGTCGTCGGCATTCAGGCTGAGGTCGGTCTTTGTTGTAGGCACAACGGTCACCTTAAGCGAATCGGTGCTCGTGGCTGTTGTCAGTGCCTTCACCACAACCTCATGTGTTCCGGGAATCAGTTCTGCTGGGCTGCCGCTGGCCGTCTTCTTGCCGTCGATGTACAACTCATGATGAGTAAGCCCGTCAACTTTAACGGAAGCCTTGGCATAGCTCGCGTTCGAAAGGCTGAAAGCCACGAGGTGCAAAGCCGGACGGCCCTGACTGTCTTTTGCCAGCACCGCATCATTGAAAGGCTTGCCTTCCTTCACGCTAGTCAGGTTGAGCGGTGTTGCCATCAGCGATTTCTCGTCGAAAGCCTTGCCGCTGACATTAGTGCTGTCCAGAATTACCGGACGTTGGAGGGGCAGAGGACCGACGTGGCGGAACGTAGTTACCTTAAGGTCTTGGGCAGTTAAACTGGCACTTGCCGCCAGCAGTCCTGCAAGAACGAAAATCCTATTCATCATAGTATGAGCTATTTTAATGAAAACTTTGCAAAACATTTTTATGCTTTCTGCCGACAAAGATACGAAAAAATACATAGCTCCCGTCTTTTCTATCCATTTTCTTTTGCCCTGACAAGGAAAAGGGTTATTTTTGCGGAGCAAATGGAAGAAATGAACAAACATATACGGCCTGAGTCATCGCTCGGCGACGACAGCAGTGCGCGAAACGGTTCCGAAGGACATTGGGGGCTAAGCGCTGCCGAGGTTATAGCTTCGCGTCGGGCTCATGGCTCCAACGTCCTCACACCACACGAGCGCACTCCGTGGTGGCGCAAGCTTTTGTCGAAGTTTGCCGATCCGCTCATCGTCATTCTGCTGGTTGCTGCCGTGCTCAGCATAGGAATCTCGTTCTACGAATATTTCGGCTTGAACGGCGGCTCTACCGTGTTCTTCGAGCCTGTCGGCATCATCATCGCCATCGCTTTGGCTACAGGGCTGGCTTTTTGGTTCGAGCATAAAGCCGACCGCGAATTCTCTCTACTGAACCAACAGAACGACCGCGAGCCTGTGCGCGTCCGCCGCGACGGCCATGAGACACAGGTCCCCCGCAGCGAGATTGTTGTGGGCGATATAGTGCTGCTGTCGACAGGCGACGAGATACCAGCCGACGGACAGTTGCTCGAGGCCACACAGATGCAGGTTGACGAATCATCGCTCACGGGCGAGCCCGTCTGCCACAAGAGTACAAGGCACGATGAGCAGGATGCTGAAGCCACTTATCCCACCGACATGGTGCTCCGCGGCACTAAGATTCTTGAAGGCCACGGGCTTATGTGCGTTACAGCCGTAGGCGACGCTACCGAGAACGGACGCGTGTTCACGGAAACACAGATTGACTCGTCGGTACGCACACCCCTCAACGAGCAACTCGACCGCCTCGGCCTCCTCATCTCACGAGCCAGTTATGCCGTAGCAGCATTGGTAATAGTGGGTCGCGTCGTCATGTGGTTCTATTCCAATGGACAATGGACCTTGGACAATGCCAATCCTGACAACTTCGTCCTCTTCCTCGCCTATCTGCTGCAGTCGCTGATGTTGGCCGTGACGCTTATCGTAGTGGCCGTGCCCGAAGGTCTGCCCATGGCCGTGACGCTCTCCCTGGCTTATTCCATGCGCCGCATGCTCAGTACCAACAACCTGGTACGTCGAATGCACGCCTGCGAGACAATGGGAGCAGCCACCGTAATCTGTACCGATAAGACAGGCACGCTCACGCAAAACCTGATGCAGGTGGTGGAGATGAAAATGGGCTCTCAGGATTCTTCTCTCCAACCTGACGAGAGAGGTCAGGAGTGTGTCTTCTTCAATATCGCCGTCAACAGCACCGCCTCACTCGATGGCGACAAGGTGCTTGGTAATCCTACCGAAGGAGCATTGCTGCTTTGGCTGCGCAGCCAAGGCGTTGATTATCAACCTCTCCGCGAGAATGCTCAAGTCACTGAGGAAATACCTTTCTCCACTGAACGCAAGTATATGGCCACGCGCATTGCCGACCCCGACAGCGCCGAGCATGACACATTATTATATATAAAGGGAGCTCCCGAGGTGGTGATGGAGATGTGTAAAATGGAGCAGGAAGAGGGTCTTCTCCTGTCCCAATGGCAGCAGCGCGGTTTGCGCACCTTGGCTTTGGCTCATGCCCGCAACTACGAAAAACCCGTGCTTGATGCTCTCGTAGCTATAGCCGATCCTATACGCACTGACGTTCCTGCAGCCGTTAAGAAATGTACACAGGCAGGTATCGATGTTAAGGTAGTGACAGGCGACAACGTGCTGACAGCTGCCGAGATAGCACGTCAGATAGGTCTGTCAACGCATAGCATACTCACAGGGTCTGAAGTGGCTGAGATGAGCGACGAGGAACTGAGGCAACAGGCACGCGACATAACCATAGTGGCAAGAGCCAGGCCTACAGACAAACGCCGCCTCGTAGAAGCTCTGCAGGCTTGCGGCGAGGTGGTGGCTGTGACCGGCGACGGCACCAACGATGCGCCGGCCTTGAAAGCCGCTCACGTAGGACTCTCCATGGGCGACGGTACTGCCGTAGCCAAGGAAGCCTCCGACATCACCATCATCGACAACTCGTTTGCCAGCATAGGCCGCGCCGTCATGTGGGGGCGCTCGCTCTACCGCAACATACAGCGTTTCATACTCTTCCAACTCACCGTGAATGTGTGCGCTTGCCTCACCGTACTGGCAGGAGCCTTCATGGGCACTGATGCACCGCTCACCGTGACGCAGATGCTGTGGGTGAACCTCATCATGGATACCTTCGCAGCCATGGCCCTGGCCTCGCTGCCTCCTACACCTACCGTGATGCGCGAACGGCCCCGCGACCGTCGCAAGTTCATCATCTCCACACCTATGTGGCACTTTATCATCGGCGTGGGCTTCACCTTCTTCGTCCTGACCACAGCCCTGCTCTGGCTCTTCGAGAATGCCGAGATAAGTGACATACGGTCCATCACGGCTCTCTTCACGTCTGACTCACCCTTACAAACAGGGGGAGGAGCCGGCCACCATCTTTCCGAGATTGAACTGAGCCTCTTCTTCACCACCTTCGTGATGCTGCAGTTCTGGAACCTCTTCAACGCCCGCGCTTTCCTCACAGGCCGCAGCGCCTTTGACTTGCGCGGCTGTGGTGAGTTCCTGTTCATCGTGGTCATCATCTTCCTCGGACAAATTCTTATTGTTGAGTTTGGTGGAGCGATGTTCAACGTAGAGCCCCTCGACTTCAGCCAATGGCTCATCATCATCATAGCCACCTCGCCCGTGCTGATTATCGGCGAGGCGGTGCGCTGGCTTAAAAAGGTTTTATCCTAAAAACACCTCAAACATGTCACCGCCCAGTCCAGATGCGGGCTGAGCGGTGGTGAGACCATAACATACATAGCTCCTTCAACCCAAGGAGCTCGTGGCAGACAACGGTGAACGCGGGAAAGCGTTGCACATAATTCACGACAATTATAACACCGAATAACTTTGAGAAATATTCCAATGTCATCTTCTCGCGTCTATAGCAAAATCCGTTAATCGCATTCATCATTCATCATTCTTCACTCTTCATTCTTCACTCTTCATTCTTCACTTTTCATTCTTCACTCTTCACTCTTCATCCTTCTGCAATGAAACGCAATTTCTTATTCTTCATTCTTCATTCTTCATTCTTCATTCTCTTTTCGCTCCCCGCCTTTGCCGGTAGTATCACCGACCGTGTAGATACCCGTTTGGGCACCACCACCCTGTGGACACCCGAGGATCTGGGCTTCACTCAAGTGCGCGACAAGCGGCCTTGGGGCGGCGAGACCTTCCCCGGCGCCACCACACCCAACGGAATGGTGCAGCTCTCGCCTGTCACGAAGTATGGCTCCGGCGGCGGCTATCAGTACGAAGACCGCAATATCTACGGCTTTGCCCACACGGCGATGGGCCATTGGAATCTGCTCAACGTGCCTATGCTGCCTGTGACGAAGGCTGGGTTCTATCGCGCCGACAGCTATGCCTCACACTACAGCCACGAGCGCGAAACGGCGCGTCCCGGCTACTATCAGGTCTATCTCGAGCGGTATAAAGTGAACGCCGAACTGACCGTGACGCCTCGTTGCGGCTACCACCGCTACACCTTCCGTCCCGAGGACGAGAAGCTGCTGCTCATCGACATCACCCGTGCCAACGGACGACCACGCCGCAGGGAAGTGTCACAGGTCGGGCAGCGCTCATTCCAAGGTCGTCAGGACGGTGTCTTCTTCTATGCCGTGACCAACTACGACATCGACGAAGTGCGCCAGGAACGGGAGTTCAGCGACCCCGTGAGCGTGGTGACGTTCAAGGACAGCCGTGGCGCTACGCCATTAGAGGTGAAGGTAGGCCTGTCGTTTACCTCGCAGGAGAATGCGCGGCTGAACCTCGAGGCGGAGCTGGCCGACAAGGGCTTCGAGCAGGTGCGGCGCGAGGCCGATAGCCAATGGGAAACTTTGCTGGGGCACGTGCGAGTCAGCGGCGGTACTGATGCGCAGAAGAACATGCTTTACTCCACACTCTACCGCGCCTTCCTATGGCCGTCGCTGCGCAGCGACGTCAACGGCGAGTACCGCGACGAACGCGGACAGACAATCAAGGACACCTCCTTCCTCTACTACACCAATCCCGCCTTCTGGGACGAGGCGCGCAACCAGCTCACGCTGCTGACGATTCTCAATCCGCAGGTCGCAACGGATGTCATCAAGTCGTCCATCGACCGCGGCGAGAAGCAGGGTGGCTACATGCCTACCTATTTCCATGGCGACCATGCCTCCACATTCATCTCAGGCGCATGGCTCCGCGGCCTCCACACCTTCGACCTGCAACGCGCCTACAAGCTTATACTCAAGAATGCCACCGTGCCCGGTCGCGGAGGAAGGCCCTATCTCGAGGAATACATGAAACAGGGATGGATAGCAGAGAAGGATACCTTCAATGTGCCCACATGGGATGAGTACAAAGCTGCCGTGACCAAGACCCTCGAATACGCCTACGACGACTATGCCGTGGCGCTCGTAGCCCGTGAACTGAAGGACAAGAAAAACGAGAAGCTGCTTATGGAGCGGGCCAAGAACTACCGCAATGTCTACGACCCCGAGACGGGCTTCATGCGCGGGCGCATTGCCGACGGCTCGTTCATCAAGGACTTCGACCCCTATTATCCTTACTATGCCTACCATTACCGCGAGGCCAACGGCTGGAACTCACTCTTCTACGCCCCTCACGACCCCGAAGGCATCGTCGGCCTTTATCCGTCGAAGCAGGCCGTGGAGCAGAAGCTCGACTCGCTCTTCACCGAGCCTTATCGCGACTACGAGGCCGACAACTTCTCCGGCTTCATAGGCAACTACTGCCAGGGCAACCAGCCCGGCCACACCATACCCTTCACCTATTATTTCGCCGACCGTCAGGAGAAGAGCCAGCAGGTCATCAACAAGATACTGAACGAATACTACGGCCGCGGACCCGAACACCTGGCGCTGCCGGGCATGGACGACGGCGGCGAGATGTCGTCGTGGTATGCGCTCACAGCCCTTGGCATATACACCTACTCACCTGCCGATCCGCAGTACATCGTCTCTGTGCCTCTGTTTGAGCGCGTGGAGTTCGACCTGCCACACGCCGGCAAGACGTTCACCATCGTCCGCCGTGGCGAAGGCACTAAGATACGCCGCATTCTCATCGGTGGCAAACCCCTGAAGGGCTGGTTCGTCAACCACAGCGACCTGGCTGCCGGCAAGGAACTCACCATCGAGGTGGAACCAGCCCCCGTGGAGCAGAATGCACCATCGACAACCGCACCTCAATAGATAATATCCGTATGGCTGTTGACATAGCACACGGCAAAGTCCGATAACAGCCTTTCAATACTGATTAAACAAAACTCCCATCTGCAAATGGGAGTTTTGTTATTTACACCTCATACATGTCACCGCCCAGTCTGGATGCAGGCTGGGCGGTGGTGAGTGTGGTGACGGGTTATGGATTATGCCATAGATTCTTAAGATTTGCGTAGCCATTCAGACATGAACTTATCGTAAATCTCGTAAATACCTTGCTGATGTGTCAGCAACTGTTTTTCAGTTAGAGCCAAAGCCGATTTTTGCACACTGCTGGCAGAAGCTAAGTGATATCGTTTTATGAATTTTGCGCCAGTAATCTGTTTTGCCTTGCCCTCGCGACTGATAGCAACAAGCAGGTCACGCTGACGAGCCGTCAGTTGATAGAGCACGTCCTTGTAGGCTTCCTCGTTTTGATTGATGATTTGTTCTACTGCTGTGTCGACATCCTTGGCCACAACATTATCCTTTGTTGCAAAAAGTTGGTTGAGCACTTTCTGTAGATACCATGTTGTACCGTCAAAGCGATCGTAGATTATCTTGACCACACCTTCGGCTATCTGCTTGCCGGCTTTCTCAAAATGTTCTTTTGCAAAAACCTCATATTCGGGCAATGCAACAGGCTTGAGGAACATCATCGAAACACTCTGGTAAAAAGGTCTTGCTGGTGACGAGAACATCTCGCTCATCATGCTCTTTTGGGAACCGGAGAATATGAACACCGCATTACGACATTCCTGAACGTAAGTTCGCATCAGTTCCTCGACATTTTTTTCAGGATAACCGGCTATGACTTGAAACTCATCTATGGCAACTATACATTTCTTGTCTGCAGCCTTCAGATAGTTGAAAATCTCTTCCAATGTAAAATTGGGCGACTTGATGTCCCCTATACCCACATTCCAACTGGCATTTCCCTGACCGTCGAAGGATATGCCTGTGCGTAGTGATGTCACAAAGCGAAGGAAACCGTCTATAGCTGACTGCCCGCGCGGTTTTAGCCGATTAACGATGCCTTGTCCCATCCGATAAACCATATCCTGCAAGTTCTTTGTTGCATAAATGTCTATGAGGAATGTGTAATACTGGTCCTGAATTTCTTTTTGTGCAAAGCAGTGATGAATCAGTCCTGTCTTGCCCATACGGCGTGGAGAAATCAATGCAGCATGATTGCCATTAGTTAGCATCGTAACTAATTCTTGAGTCTCTGTTTTGCGGTCGCAGAAATACGCTGAGGACTCGTAGCCATAGGTAATAAATGGATTGTCAATCATAAATAAAATCCTTTTTAATGAGGGCAAAGTTACATGCTTTTATTTACACATCCAAATAATTATCCAAAAAAGATTATCTAAATCAGATAATTTGCGTATTTCTGAGAGATATCAGGCATTCCATAAGCTATATCCCCTCGCTTTCCTTTGTCTTCATTGCCATAAATCCCACATTTTTCAAAAACACCTCAAACATGTCACCGCCCAGTCTGGATGCGGGCTGGGCGTGACTAAGATCATTCCTCGTAGAGTAGATGCAAGCAGGGGGAGCATCCCTAAATGACTACTCCCCCTGCATACGCTTGACTTATTTCTTCTTGATTGTGAACTCCACTTTTTGTATTCCGCGCATTTTGCTCTACTTGCCGTTGACGAACTCGTCGATGTCCTTGATGGCTTTGTTCAGCGAGCGCATTTCGCGATTAAAGACAAAGAAAAGTATTGGTGCAATTATGAAGAACATCACAATTGAAATCACAAGCCTACTGGATGGGATGTTTGTGCCGTGGTGAACTTCAAGCAGGAACCAGATAAACCAGAGAAGAAGAAAAGGAACAGCAAAGAAAGTGTAAAGCTTCTCTCTACGTTTGTAAGTCCTCAGTCTTTGTTGTGCGTTGATTACATCGTTAGCTGCCAGATACTTGTCTTGGATGGTGCTAACATTCCAGAAATTGAAAAATGCCTCGAAAACCATTACTATACATACGGCAATGATTGGCAGCCACGAAATACCGACTATGCTTTTTAAGAGATAAACGATTAACGGCACCAATGCCAAGTCAACGGCGGCGCCCCAGACACACATTTGCTTAATCCACGACACATGGCCCCTCATCGCTTTTTCCAGCATCTGACGGCTGACAATCTCCTGATGCTCCAAACGGTTCTTAAACTCTGCGACCTGACTGCGCAGTTGCTCCAATTCTTGTAGGTTATTATTCTGATTATCCATAATGTTTTGTAGTTTTATTGGTTCGACATATTCTTTAGTTCTTCCTTGATGCGGTAGAGGCGCACGCTGACGTTCTTCACCGTGATGCCCATGACGGCGGCAATCTCCTCGTAGGTCATGTTCTCCAGCCAAAGCAGGATGATGGCGCGGTCGAACTGGCCTAGCCGTGAGATGCGCTGGCGCAGCATTTCCATTTGGCGCGAGTTCTGGTTGGTCTCCGCCTCCTCGTAGGGGTCGATGTCCATCGTCAGCGGCACCGTCTTGTTTCGTCGTTTCTTACGGTCGAGCGAGATGCAGACGTTCAGGCTGACGCGGTAAATCCAGGAGCGCACATCGCCACGCTCCTCAAACGAGGGCAGGCTCTTCCACAGGTTGATGAGCACCTCTTGGAATAAGTCGGCCACCTCGTCCTGGTCGTTGGAGAACATGTAGCAGACGGTGTAAATCGTGCTGCGGTTCTCCCTGACCAATCGTTCAAATTCTCTTTCTAAGTCTTTCATTGATTCATTGTTTAATTGACTCGTTCTGATAAGAAATCGCACGAAGGTGGCAAAAAACTACAAAATATTGGAACTTTTTTCAAATTATCTTCATTTTATAATAGAAACGGGGCATTAGCCTGTTATTTTTTGCTGGCCAATGCCCCGATTTGGGTTGTTCTCCATAATCCTTACGGTTTTCCGAAAGTTAGACATAAAGTGATTGGGTCACATCTTCTTATATATGCTAAACGGAAGATGCTTGTTGATGATGGCGAGGACGTGCCAACGCTTGGTGACGTATGCCTTGGACTTCTCCTTGCGAATAGCGTCAACGATTTGATTGGCTACTTTCTCGACAGGCATCACCCAAAACGATCCGTACTAAGGCGATTCTCCAGAGTTTCGTTACTCTCATTTTTTATGTTACCTTTTTGCGAACTGTTTGAATCTGAATGTGTGGAAGATGTCGCCTGCTGTAACGGTAAGTTGGAGCGGTCGTTCTTCCTTTGTGTCATTTTCCTTGAAAACGACCTTTAGTTTATTCCCGCTTATCTCTGCCTTGAACCAATCAGCCGTTATAGTATGATTGTCATTCTTTTCGCGGGGAGGATAATAGTATTCTCCGTTCGACGAGGCATTGTCTATCCACGGAGACGAATAGTTACGACACGAAAACGTAAACTCGCTGCCGGCTTCCGAAACATTATAAATGCCATCGGTTGTCTGGACAGGCACTTCTGCTTTCCAAACCATAGGGTCCCACTTCCCGTCTGGGTCGTCGCAGCTTGAGGCGAAGGAGAAAACAGCAAGCAGCATAATAATGTTTCTCAAAATCTTCATTGTATTCATTTTGTTTTCATTTTTGATGTATTATTCTATCAGCCAACGCCTAAACACAAGCATTAATCTTTATCATCTTGGCTGAGTATATTTGCCATATTGTATCCTGTTTTACAAATTTAGATGCAAAGTTATAACTTTTCGTGCAAATCAAGACAACTTATCATGTTAAATAACGTCAAGAAACCGGTTATTAACTCATTTTTGCCTTAAGGTGCCACCTCAAGGGAAGGCCACAAACAACCGAATAAAATTGTCACAAACAACCGAAAAATCAATGATTAATTTGTGCAATTCAATAAGTATCAGTAACTTAGATGCCAAACTGATAAACGATGGTGCTGAAGCTTTGAAAACACTTGCAGAGACCATTGATACTACAAAGATGAAGAATCCGTCGTTTATGATGGTCGTTACGGCTGTCGGACCGTATGCTTACCAACGGCCAGATGGCGTGTTTGTGGTTCCAATCGGCTGTATGAAAGACTAAGAATATAACGAAACCATCACCGCTTCCTCGACTTGAAACGCATATCCGTCCGCAGCTTGCGCTCCAGAATCAAGAGCATTTAGCCGTTGATGACACAAAAACATGGGTACTTTTGACAGCCGATGTCTGCACTCCAAGTACCATATTAATTGGTAATGATATAGGAGTTGACCTGCAAACCCCGTAGGGGTGGTTGGAACTTAGACAGGGTGTGGAGCGTAGCGGAACCCCTGTTCCTAGAGCATAGTATATAGAGTGCCGTAGGTACGACGGAATTATTAAGCTTACTCCTACGTACCTACGGCACTTTATATACCTCCTGACATGATACAGGGGTTCCGTTCGCTTCGCTCACTCCACACCCTGCCTAAATTCCAACGCCCTTCCAGGGCTTATTTCCCTTTGAATAGGTCATCTCCTATATCATTGCCTTAATTATTTTCCCTGAAAAACACCTCAAACATGTCACCGCCCAGTCTGGATGCAGGCTGGGCGGTGGTGAGTGTGGTGACGGGTTGGCGCTTTTAGTCCTTTTTCTCAGATGCGAGAACGTATATGCGGTGGCTGCCGCGGCCCTGGGCTATTATGCCTGAGTGGTCGAGGTGGGCTGCCAGCTTCAGCTCGCGCTGCGCTACGCTGTACGAGAGGCCTGTAAGCTCGGCATAATCTGCCACACGCATGAAATGGTGCTCCTCAAGATAGGCACGGGCGCTGGCAAAACGATCCAGACGGTGAGCTTCCTTGGGTTGGTAGAGCGGAACAAAACCCATGTAGGGCGACTGCCTCAACTGTCCCTTGCCCCTCAGACGGGCCCTCACACTACCCAGCAGACGTTTGTCGCAACTGAAAGTGATATGGCTCACTTCCAGACTCTTGGCATTCAGCTCGTGCTCCTCTTCGTCGCCTGTTTCAGAGACAGCAGCCTGTTCCTCGTCGGTGCCCAAGCCCTGCCCCGTGGCCGTTGTCATGTCGCCCTTGTCGATAAGCCCTTTCGCGCGACCTTGCTTAGGCCTTATGCTCACGCTGAAAGTGCCGATGCCAGGCAACGTGACGCTGCCGGCCTCGGCCAGTCGCTCGTCGAGACAGGCCACCAGGTCGGTAAGCACGCCTTTTATCACACCCTCGCCCCACGAGGTATGTTCCGCCAGATGCTTCACAAAATGCTCTGCCGTATCACCCTTGCCCTTGACGATTTTGTACACCTCTCGCACTTTGCGCGACTCCGTGTTGCGCAAGTCGCGTATTTCCTGTTTGTAATAATCTAACATAGGTTGAAAAGTTTTGTAATACCGTGCAAAAATACTCTTTCTTCAGCTTATAAACAAATAATCGATCTTAAAGAAAGTTAACGTCACGTTGGGATTTCCACGAATTACGTTGTGACGCCTATAAATCGCGACGCGATTTGCAGAAATTGCGACGTGACGCACAGCTATTAACCTATTGATTGAACATTAATGAGCGGTCGTAAGAACGTTTTTGACCAATGGATAAAACGTTTGAAAAAGGCACAAACCGGACATCCTTCAAGGCGCGTAAGTCGTTGATTAAGGCCAAGATATAATTTCGTGAAAACTTGACAAAGGCCGAAAAATTTTGTATCTTTGCAGCCGAAATGTGAGCGGGCAGGCGTGCCTGCCTGGCAACTCAAGAACAACCTTAATTCAAGTTTCGCATGTTATGGAAGTTAAAGAACTCCTTTAACTCCATCACGAGCGAAGCGAGTCAGAAGATAACAACCCAACCTTTAAAAATAACTTTTTTACATGAACGATCTGATTCTTTCTGATTCGACTGGAAACAGTCGAGACGTCGAGCAGACACAAGGTGCCTGCCGACAAGTGCAGCTTCTGGCTGCAAATGTGAATGAGGCAGCTGCAATTCATACCGAGAATGCGCTGCTGCCTGCCGAAACCTTCCTGAGCGAAGGCTATGAGTTCCGCTATAACGTCCTCTCTAAAAAGATAGAGGTACGCGAGCGCGGGACAGAGACGTGGCGCCACATGGACCGCATGGCGTTCAACAGCATCGTGGTGGCTGCGCGCAAGGCGTTGCCCGATGAGCGGGGCCTGAAGGCCTTGCTCAACGACATCATCTACAGCGAAGCCACACCCCTGTGGAATCCTGCCACCTCGTGGCTCTTCACGCGGCCTAAGTGGGATGGGCTGGACCGCATCAGCTGGCTCCTCTCGCTCATCTACGGCATCACGGCCGAACAGGCCTACTGGGTTCACTTGTGGTGGCGCTCCGTAGTAGCCCATTGGCTGCAGATGGATGCTCTGCATGCCAACGAGGTGGTCGTTATGCTTATCGGCGAACAGGGTTGCGGTAAGTCCACTTTCTTTCTGCGCCTGTTGCCTCCTGAGCTGCGTGAGTACTACCTCGACCATGTCAACCTCACCAACAAGTTCGACAAGGAGATGGCGCTGACCAACAACCTGCTCATCAACATCGACGAGTTTGACCAGATCACGCCTTCGCAGCAGGCTATGCTGAAGCAGATGGTCTCGAAGGTTCGCGTGAACGGCCGACGTATCTTTGCCTCTGAGCAGACCGACAGTCCTCGCTATGCATCGTTTGTGGCCACGACCAACAACCGTCACCCCCTGCGCGACCGCACCGGTTCCCGCCGTTTCATCTGCATCGAAGTGGCGCCCGGTCACGAGATCGACAACAGCGTGGAGATTGACTACGACCAGCTCTATGCCCAGTTGATGGCGGAGTTGCATGGCGGGCAGCGCTACTGGTTCACACCGGAGGAGGTCCTAAGCATTCAGCGTGCTAATGTGCGATATATGAGTATCTTGGACCTGGAAACGATGATTGAGACGTGTTTCCGTCAGCCCGAGGAAGGCGAGTATGTCGAACCCCTCACCACGTCGGCCGTGATGGAAATACTGTTGCGCGAGTACCCCACACTCAAGGCCACACATTCCCTGCGTGTGCAGATAGGCATCGCCTTCACACACCTCGGTTTCGTCTGCCAGAAAAACAAGCACGGGCACCTCTACCAAGCCATTCCCATCCGCCGTCAGTAGCCAACCCGTCACCACACTCACCACCGCCCAGCCTGCATCCAGACTGGGCGGTGACATGTTTGAGGTGTTTTTTGAAAAAAAACTTGGATGTTGAGCTATCTGATGAACAAGAGCTCGCGGTACTTGGGAAGCGGCCAGAGGGCATCGTCGACGATGAGTTCGAGTTTGTCGATCTGACGACGGATGACGTCGAACATCGGGGCGATGGTGTCGTGATAGGCGATGGCTTTGGCGTGCTCGTCCTCTATCTTGTTGGCCACCTTACGTGCTGCCACGAGTTCCTCGACCTTTGTCTCGATGGTGGCTGTGCGCTGGGCAATCTCCTCGATGAGCTTGATGTTGCGGGCGGATAGTTCGTCGGCTTTCTCGATGGGGAAAACTGAACGCATGCGTTCCACATTCTTCAGGAGCTGCGCCTGGTAGTTGGTAGCCACGGGAATGATATGGTTCATGGAGAGGTCGCCGAGAACGCGGGCTTCGATTTGAATCTTCTTGGTATATGTCTCCCATTTCACCTCGTTGCGGGCCTCCAGTTCTTTCTTTGTCATCACACCGAGGCTCTCGAACATCTGTATGCTGTCGGGGTCGAGATAACGCTCGAAGATGACGGGGCATGATGTCTCCACGTCGAGTCCGCGGCGGGCTGCTTCAACCTTCCACTCATCACTGTAGCCGTTGCCGTCGAAGCGGATGGGCTTGCAGGTCTTGATGTCCTCGCGTAGCACGTCGATGATGGCGTGGTAGGTGGCGCTATGACCAGTGCCCGTAAGATTCTGCTCCAGCTCAGGGATGCGTGCATCCACCCTCTGCTTGAACGAGACAAGAGCCTCAGCCACAGCGGCGTTGAGTGTGAGCATGGCGCTTGCGCAGTTGGCCTCAGAGCCTACGGCACGGAATTCGAAACGGTTGCCGGTGAAGGCAAAGGGGCTGGTACGGTTGCGGTCGGTGTTGTCGATGAGCAGTTCGGGAATCTCGGGGATGTCCATCTTCATGCCCTGCTTGCCAGCCATCGAGAGTATGTCCTCCTTGTCGGCTTTTTCGATGTGGTCGAGCAGTTCGCTGACCTGCCGGCCGAGGAAAGAGGAGATGATGGCAGGGGGTGCCTCGTTGGCTCCGAGGCGATGGGCATTGGTGGCCGACATGATGCTGGCTTTGAGCAAGCCGTTGTGCTTGTACACACCCATGAGCGTTTCGACGATGAACACGGCGAAACGTAGGTTCTGCTCGGGTGTCTTGCCGGGAGCGTGAAGCAGCACGCCCGTGTCGGTGGAGAGGCTCCAGTTGTTGTGCTTGCCACTGCCATTGATGCCTGCGAAGGGCTTCTCGTGGAGGAGAACGCGGAAACCGTGTTTGCGAGCCACGCGTTTCATCAGCGACATCAGCAGCATGTTATGGTCCACGGCAAGATTAGTGTCCTCGAAGATGGGAGCCACCTCAAACTGGTTGGGTGCCACCTCGTTGTGACGTGTCTTGCAGGGTATGCCCAGCTCCAGCGCCTGAATCTCGAAGTCACGCATGAAGGCTGCCACGCGCTCGGGGATGGAACCGAAATAGTGGTCGTCCATCTGCTGGTTCTTGGCAGAGTCATGTCCCATGAGTGTGCGACCTGTCAGCAGTAGGTCAGGGCGTGCGGCGTATAATCCCTCATCGACAAGGAAGTATTCCTGCTCCCAGCCAAGGTTGCTGGTGACTTTCTTTACCGCGGGATCGAAATAATGGCACACCTCGGTGGCAGCCACATTAACCGCTTTCAATGCTCGCAGCAGCGGAGCCTTGTAGTCGAGCGCCTCACCGCTGTAGGAGATGAAGACGGTGGGGATGATGAGCGTATCATCGATGATGAAGACGGGGCTTGTGGGGTCCCATGCCGAGTAGCCGCGTGCTTCGAAAGTGGAGCGTATGCCACCGCTTGGGAAGCTGGATGCATCGGGCTCCTGCTGCACGAGCAGCTTGCCCGAGAACTCCTCAATCATACCACCCTTGCCGTCGTGTTCGATGAAGCTGTCGTGCTTTTCGGCGGTGCCTTCGGTGAGAGGCTGGAACCAATGGGTGTAATGCGTTACGCCGTTTTCCTTGGCCCACTGCATGATACCAGCAGCCACGGCATCTGCTACGCTGCGGTCGAGACGTGCGCCGTTGTCAATGACATCAATCATTTTCGCATAGACGTCCTTTGGCAGATACTTATACATTTTCTCGCGGTTGAAGACCTTCTTGCCAAAATACTCGCAAGGTCTTTCACTTGGTGCTTTTACATCGAGAGGCTTCTTCTTGAACGCCTCACCGACAACCTGAAATCTCAATTCGTTTGCCATGATTGTGTTTGTTAAAGGGTGAATGAAATTTACTATTTAACTATTTACGATTTACTATTTATTTACGATTGAGCTATTTGCTGCCTACGCTCTCGAGAAAACTGTTCACTCTCGCGGCCGTCTGAAGTCCTGAAGCAATGGCTCTCACCACAAGTGAGGCACCGCTGGCAGCATCGCCGCAGAGGAAGACGTTGTCCGGGTATTCGGGATGCTCGGGCTTGAGGAAGCCCATGGCCAGCAGGACGAGTTCGGCCTTGATGATTTCGGGCTCACCGGCTTCGACCATGAGGGGACGACCGCCTGCAGGGTTGGGCTTCCAGTCGATAGGTTGGACGCGGACGCCTGTGACGTGACCCTTCTCTCCCAGGAACTCGAGGGTGTTGATGTTCCATCGACGAGTGCAACCTTCTTCATGACTGCTTGTCGTCTTGAGGATGACGGGCCAGTTGGGCCAAGGGGTGGCGGGGTTGTGTCCCACGGGCGGTTTGGGCATAATCTCGATCTGCGTCACGCTCTTGGCTCCCTGACGATGGGCTGTGCCGATGCAGTCGCTTCCCGTGTCGCCGCCACCGATGACGAGTACATCCTTACCTTTGGCGGTGATGCGCTCATCTTTAGAGAACTCCATGCCAGCGAGGACACGATTCTGCTGCGACAGCAGTTCGAGAGCAAGATGCACGCCCTTGAGGTCGCGACCGGGGATATTGAGGTCGCGGGCGGTGGGAGTGCCGGTGGCAATGATGACTGCGTCGAAGGTGGCTGAGAGCTGCGATGAAATCGCAGCGGAAGAAACGGAACAATTATACTTGAACTCTACGCTTTCCTGCTTCATCACCTCGATGCGGCGGTCGATGATCTTCTTGTTCAGCTTGAAGTTGGGGATGCCGTAGCGTAGGAGGCCGCCAGCGGCTTCATTCTTCTCAAAGACGGTGACTTCGTAGCCCATGTAGTTGAGGGCTTGCGCGGCAGCAAGACCTGCAGGACCGCTACCGATGACGGCCACGCGCTTGCCGTTGCGCTCAGGATGCTCGATGGTGACATAGCCTTCGAGAAAGGCGCGTTCGGTGATAGCAGCTTCGTTCTCACGGTTGGTCACGGCCTCGCCCGTGGTGAGGTAGAGCACGCACGCTTTCTCGCAGAGCGCCGGGCAGATGCGCCCTGTGAACTCAGGGAACGGGTTGGTCTTCTTCAGGAGTTTGTAGGCCTGCTCCCACTCGCCGCGATAGAGTGCGTCGTTCCATTCAGGGTCTTTGTTGCCAAGCGGGCAGGCCCAATGGCAGAAAGGCACGCCGCAATCCATGCAACGGCTGGCCTGCTCCTGACGGTCGCGCGTGTTGAGCGTCTGTTCTACCTCACCAAAATCATGTATGCGGTCGTGAATAGGTCTGTATCCAGCCTCCTTGCGAGGCACTGTCAGAAATGCTTTCGGATTTCCCATCTCTATGATTTACTTTTAACGATTTACAATTTCCTCTTGCCAATTGTCCATTTGTAAATTGTCCAATTGTCAAATATATCAGTAGTCTCTTTGCACGTTATCGATTTTCTCTTTTAGCTTCGCCATCTTCTCCTCTTCGAGCACGCGCTTGTACTCGATAGGTGTCACCTGGATGAAGTCCTCTATGTAGCGGTGCCAGTCATCCAGCATGCGTCCGGCAAGGGCAGAGCCCGTGTGGAGGTAATGCTGGCGGATGAGTTCCAGCAGTTCCTTGCGCGAAATGCCGTCCTCGACCAGCGAGAGTTCCACCATATCCATGTTGCAGAAGTAGTCGAAGGTGTGGTCGGGATCATAGACATACGCCAGGCCACCGCTCATACCGGCGGCGAAGTTGCGCCCTGTCTTGCCAAGGACCACGACGCGTCCGCCTGTCATGTACTCACAGCAATGATCGCCAGCGCCTTCGATGACGGCTATGGCTCCGCTGTTGCGCACACCGAAGCGCTCGCCCACACGGCCGTTGACATAAAGCTCGCCGCTGGTGGCGCCATACAGGCCTGTGTTGCCGGCGATGATATTGTCCTCGGCGTGAAAGCCGCCGAGTACCATGGCGTGTGGGGGCAGTATGCTGATGCGTCCGCCTGAAAGCCCCTTGCCGAAGTAGTCGTTGGCCTCGCCTTCGAGACGCAGATTCAGTCCTTTCACGGCAAATGCTCCAAACGATTGTCCTGCAGCTCCCTTGAACTTGATATTGATAGTATCGTCGGGCAGACCGGCCTCGCCGTAGTTCTTGGCAATAACGCCTGAAAGCATCGTACCTACGGCACGGTCGGTGTTGCGGATGGTGTAGTCGAGCGTGATCTCTTCCTGACGTTCAATGGCGGGTTGGGCGGCCTTGATAATCTCTTCATCCATCACGCCGCAGACCTTTGTGAACTCGCCGCGGTCCCAATAGAGAGGTTTATCTGTGGCGGGCTTGTAGAGCAGGCGGGAGAAATCGATAGTGCGCCATTTGTAAGCAGCAGGATTCCCGACGGGGGAACCGTCGGGCACATTGACCTCGATGAGGTCTGTGCGGCCGATGATATCCTTCAATTTGCGGACGCCGATTTCAGCGAGGTACTCGCGTACCTGTTGGGCGAGGAAGGTGAAGAAGTTGACGACATATTCAGAGCGTCCCATGAAGCGGGCACGAAGACGCTCGTCCTGTGTGGCCACCCCCACGGGGCAGGTGTTGGTATTGCATTTGCGCATCATCACACAGCCGAGAACGATGAGCGGCAACGTGCCGAATGAGAACTCGTCGGCACCGAGCATCGCCATGATAATGACGTCCTTGGCGGTCTTCAGCTGGCCGTCGGTCTGCAGGCGCACCTGATTGCGGAGGCCGTTGCGGACGAGCGTCTGCTGCGTCTCGGCAAGCCCAATCTCAGGACTGATGCCAGCAAAGCGCATAGAACTGGCAGGGCTTGCCCCCGTACCGCCTTCGGCACCGCTGATGACGATGAGATCGGCCTTCGCCTTTGCCACACCAGCGGCAATGGTTCCCACGCCACTTTCGGCAACCAGTTTCACGCTGACGGCTGCCGTCGGGTTGATATTTTTCAGGTCGAAGATGAGCTGTGCCAGGTCTTCGATGCTGTAGATGTCGTGATGAGGCGGCGGAGAGATAAGCGAGATGCCTGGAATGGCGTTACGCGTCTTGGCAATAATCTCGTTCACCTTGAAACCGGGCAACTGACCGCCTTCGCCAGGCTTGGCACCCTGTGCCACTTTAATCTGTATCTCCTCTGCATTCACAAGGTACTCTGCCGTCACACCGAAACGACCAGAAGCAATCTGCTTGGTCTTGCTGGAGAGGCTGACGCCGTCCACGTCCGAGTGATAGCGGGCATTGTCCTCGCCACCTTCGCCGGTATTGCTTCGCGTGCCAAGTTTGTTCATCGCCAAAGCCAAAGCCTCATGTGCCTCGATGCTCAGAGCACCAAACGACATGGCACCCGTCACAAAGTGCCGGACGATGCTTTCCACGGGCTCGACTTCATCGATGGGGATAGAAGAGGCCTCACCCCCGGCCCCGGCCTCACCCCCGGCCCCTCTCCCAGAGGCGAGGGGAGCTTTAGAGGCGAGGGGAGTAGATACCTTCTTAAAGGTGAGGAAATCGCGCAGGAAGATAGGGGACTCCTTCTCATCCACAGTCTTCGCCCACTCCTTAAACTTCTCGTAGGATCCTGTGCGGCAAGCGATTTGCAGTTTTGCAATGGTCTCGGGGTTCCAGGCGTGCTTGATACCATCCTTGCGCCAGGAGAACTGACCATTGTTTCTGAGAGTTGACGAGTTAACAAGTTGACGAGTTGACGAGTTGTTACCATTATCACTTAACTCGTCAACTTGTTTACTTGTCAACTTGTCAACTTCAAAAGCCTCCTCGTAAAGGCGAATCGCATCGCGCGCTATCTCTTTCAGGCCGATACCGCCGATAGTGCTTACCTCTGTGCCAAAGTACCGCCTCAGCAAATCCTCGCTAAGTCCGATGCTCTCGAATATCTTTGCGCCACGATACGAGCGTATGGTCGAAATGCCCATCTTCGACATCACCTTCTTCAAGCCCTTATCAACGGCCTTGATGTAGTTGGCCTCAGCTGTAGCATACTCCTCCTGGATCTTGTGCTTCTTCACGAGGTCATCCAGAACAGCGAAAGTCATATAAGGACAGATGGCACTCGCACCGTAGCCCAGCAGCAGGGCCGCGTGCATCACCTCGCGAATCTCGCCGCTCTCAACGATAAGAGCCGTTTGCACACGTTTGCCGACGCTGATGAGATAGTGATGAACGGCCGAGACGGCCAGAAGGGAGGGGATAAAGAACCATGTTTCCCCGCCAGCCCCCTCTACGGCCCCCGAGGGGGCTTCGATAGTTTTATCGGTGAGGATGATGTAGTTCACGCCTTCATCAACACTGGCCTCTGCGTCCTTACACATTTTGTCAAGAGCTACCCGCAAAGCTTCTGCTGCCTTTTCTATAGTAGCCCCCTCGGGGGCTGAAGGGGGGGCCACTACCATGGGGAGCTTCTTTGTCCTGAACCCCTTATACCTTATGTTACAAAGGATGTCCAGTTGCGTGTTCGTGAGCACAGGCTGAGGCAAGCGTACCATCTTGCAATTCGAGGCGTCGGGCGTCAGGATGTTTGTGCCCACGGCGCCGATGTACTCTGTCAACGACATCACCAGTTCTTCGCGTATGGGATCGATGGCAGGGTTGGTGACCTGTGCAAATTGCTGACGGAAATAGTTGAAGAGTATCTGAGGACGGTCGCTGATGACGGCCAGCGGTGTGTCATTGCCCATCGCCGCAACCGGCTCCTGTCCTGCTGTGGCCATCGGGATGATGGTCTTGTCGATATCCTCCTGACCGAAGCCAAAGCAGATGAGCTTGCGCTCCAGATTGGACACGCTGTTCTCTACGTGACGACCGCTCTTCAGCTTCTCCAGCTGGATGCGGTTCGTTTGTAGCCACTCGCGATAGGGATGTGCCTTCGCCAGCTGTTCCTTGATCTCGCCGTCGTAGTAAATCTTGCCTTCCTGCGTGTCGATGAGCAATATCTTGCCCGGCTGCAAGCGCCCCTTGCTGACGACGTCGCTTGGCTCGAAGTCCATCACACCGACTTCTGAAGCCACGACCATCATGCCTTGACGAGTAATAGTATAGCGGCTGGGGCGAAGGCCGTTTCTGTCCAACATGCCGCCTGCAAAACGTCCGTCCGAAAACAGCAATGCAGCAGGGCCGTCCCAGGGCTCCATCAATATAGAGTGATATTCGTAGAAAGCCTTGAGGTCCTCAGAAATAGGGTTCTTGTCGTTGAAGCTCTCCGGCACAAGTACCGCCATGGCCTGCGGCAACGACAGTCCGCTCATCATCAGGAACTCGAAGACATTATCGAGCGAAGCTGAGTCGCTCATATTCGGCTGAACAATAGGGCGCAAGTCCGTGATATCGCCCAAAGCCTCGCTGTTGAGCACGCTCTCGCGGGCCTTCATCCACCCGCGATTGCCGCGAATGGTGTTGATCTCGCCGTTGTGCGCTAGCAGACGGAAGGGCTGAGCCAGCGACCATGTGGGGAACGTGTTGGTGGAGAAACGCGAGTGAACCAGCGCCAATCCGCTCGTGAAATAGGGGTTGGACAGGTCTGGGAAATAGCGGCGCAGCTGTCCGCTGGTCAACATACCTTTATAGATGAGATTCTTCGAGGAAAGAGAGCAGATGTAAAAATCATCGAAAGACCCTCCAACGGCAGACCCTCCCCCCTGCCCCTCCCTTGTAGGGCGGGGAGTTGATACTTTTGCCAATTCGCCAATCCTCCGTTCGATCCTCTTCCTTACCTTATAAAGTGTTCTTTCAAACGTGGTATTCTCATCTTGAAGGTAACCACTCCCCTGCGGGGGGGTGGGTCTGCTGTTTGTCACAAACACCTGCTTAATCTCCGGTTCCACTTCCCTTGCGGCTTCTCCCAACACCTCCGGACAGGTAGGAACCGTACGCACATGCATCAGCTGCAAGCCCTCGCGCTCAATCTCTTCGATCATCACGCTCAGTATCTGCTCCTGAGCCTTTTTATCCTTAGGCAGGAACACCAAGCCCGTGCCGTACTTACCCTTCTCAGGCACCGGGATGCCTTGCAGCAGGATAAATTCATGCGGAATCTGCAACATGATGCCGGCACCGTCGCCTGTCTTGTCGCGCGTCTCAGCGCCACGATGCTCCATGTTCTCCAGCACCTTCAAGGCATTGTCCACCAGATCGTGGCTCTTGCCTCCGTGAATGTTCACCACCATGCCCACGCCGCAGGCATCGTGTTCGTATGCCTCTTGATAAAGGGACTCTCCCCCCGCCCTCCCTTGTAGGGAGGGAGCAGTATGTATTTGACTAATTGCGTTTTTTTCTTTCATAATGAAATAAACTTGTTATATTGTCCTTTCTTGAATGGTAACCACTCCCTCCCTCGGAAGGGTCTGCCTTATTCTTTCTAATGCCTTTTCCGTATTCTCGTGTGTGCCGAATGCCGTCAGCCGCACGAAGCCTTCTCCTTGGCCTCCAAAGCCTGCACCTGGCGTGCACACCACATGAGCAGAATGCAACATCCAGTCGAAGAACTCCCATGAGGTCATGCCCTTGGGCGTGCTCACCCATAGGTAGGGTGAGTCCACACCACCATAGACTTTGAAGCCCATGACTGTCAAGGCCTCGCGCATCAGGCGTGCATTCCCCATATAATAGGCGATGGTAGCCTTTGTCTGAGCTTTGCCTTCGGGTGTATAGATGGCTTCGGCAGCCCTTTGAGACAGATAACTTGTGCCGTTGAATTTCGTTGACTGGCGTCGGTTCCAAAGGGCGTTCAAAAGCCCCTCTCTCGCTCCCCCCGTAGGGGGGAGAACATCCTCATCCTTTGATAACAATTGGCTGGCGGCTCTCCTCCCCACGGGAGGAGCGGGGAGAAGGGCCTTCGGTACCACCGTATAGCCACAGCGGATGCCCGTGAAGCCTGCCGTCTTGGAATAGCTGTGGAACTCCACTGCACACTGTTTGGCACCAGGTATCTCGTAGATGCTGTGCGGAACGTCTTTGCTCTGGATATAAGCCTCGTAAGCGGCATCGTAAAGAATAAGAGCCTCTTCGCTAATAGCATAATCCACCCACACCTTCAGCTGTTCTTTATTAAGTGTTGTGCCCGTCGGGTTGTTGGGGTAGCACAGGTAGATGACGTCAACGTGCTCGCTTGGCAGCTCCGGCACAAAACCATTCTCAGCCGTGCAGGGCAATGCCACTATCCTGCGTCCTGCCATCACGTTGGAATCCACATATACGGGATAGACAGGATCGGTGACGGCTACCACACACTCGGGCGACAGCAACTCTTGGAAATTACCAATATCGCTCTTGGCTCCGTCGCTGACGAACACCTCGTCTGCTTCAATGTCGATGCCGTGGGCACGGAAATCGTGTGTCACGATGGCTTCACGCAAGAAGTCATAACCGCGTTCAGGACCATAACCGCGGAACGTCGTCGCCGTAGCCATCTCGTCGGCCGCCTTGTGCAAAGCCTCGATAACAGCAGGAGCCAGCGGCTGCGTCACATCGCCTATGCCAAGTGAGATGACATCTGCATCTGGTGCCTGCATCTTGAACGCCTTAACCTTCTTGGCAATGTCTGCAAATAAATAGTTCTCAGACAACCCTGTAAAGTTTTCGTTAACCTTCATCGTTTATCTCTAATCTCTAATCTTTAATCTTCAATCTCCATCTCTCCTTCGAACACGAACTCCGCAGGTCCCGTCATGTACACGTGGCCGTCGCTTTCGCGCCATTCAATCTCAAGCACGCCGCCATCCATGATGATGCGGCTCTTGCGTCCTGCACGTCCAGTCTTGCAGGCAGCTACCGCCACGGCGCAAGCACCTGTTCCACAAGCTTGTGTTATACCACTTCCGCGTTCCCAGACGCGCACTCGAATGCCGTCAGGACGCATTTCGGCAAATTCGATGTTTGCGCGCTGGGGAAACGCGGGATGGTTTTCCAATCCCCGACCTTTCGACTCCACTTCATCAACGTTATCGGTGAAAATCACATAATGTGGGTTACCCATCGAAACAAAACAACCAGCAATCTCCATCTCGCCCCGTCGATATAGCCGCTCATCCTCAAACAAGGGCTCATCCATATCTACCGTCACGCTTTCCACCACATTATTATATACGTGGAACTGTAGCGTCTTAATACCAGAAAGAGTGAGGAGTTTTATTTGTGTTCGTGTTGTCAGCCCCCTTTCATAGACATATTTCCCAACGCATCGGCTCGCATTACCACACATCATCGCCTCCGAGCCGTCGGCATTGAAGATGCGCATCGCGAAGTCGGCCTCTGGAATGGGCGAGCGATCAATAAGAACAAGGCCGTCAGAACCGATGCCCTTATGCCGGTCGCTCCACATGATGGCTGCCGCCGATGGATCCTCTATAGGATATAAAGAGGTATCAACGTATATGTAGTCGTTGCCTGCTCCATGCATTTTAGAGAATCGAATCGCGTGTTTCATTTTGCACATTAATATATATAAATATTGTCGTTTTGTTTGTTTGACGATGCAAAGGTATGACATATTGATATAATTATCTCCAAATACACATCAAAAAGGAAGTAAATAGTATTCTTTATTGATACATGTCAATCTTTATAGCGTTTTGCATTTCTTTTTGCCTACAATATAGTGACTAATGTTTCATTTTGTCGTACCTTTGCAACGAAATCATTGCAATGTGACACAAAATAGGACGCTAACGTATTAATTAGTTTAAGGTATGAAGAAGATTGAAGCAATTATTCGCAAGACCAAGTTCGAAGATGTAAAGGAAGCCTTGCTTTCGTCCGACATCGACTGGTTTGAGTATCACGACGTACACGGCATCGGACAGAGCCGACAAGAACGCATCTATCGTGGCGTGCAGTACTCAACGGATGTCATCGAGCGCGTAGCGCTTACCATCGTCTGCCGCGACCACTTTGTGCAGCCCACCGTGAAGGTGATCATCGACACAGCGCACACGGGAGAGGTCGGCGACGGCCGTATCTTTGTCAGCGACATGATAGACACATGGAGCATCCGTACCGGCGAAAATGGTGATACGGTGCTAAGGGATAAGAAATAGACACATTATAAAAATTAACATCAAACACTATGACCCGTTAACGACCTCTCAAACACATTCTACTCCCTCCCTTTGAGGGAGGGTGAGGGGTGGGTCTATTTAATATTAATTATGAACGACATTGCACTTTCACTCGATACCGTATGGATGCTATTGGCAGCCATGTTGGTTTTCTGGATGCAGCCAGGCTTTGCGCTTTGCGAAGCAGGCTTCACACGCGGCAAGAACACCGCAAACATACTATTCAAGAACTTTGTAGATTTCATGTTCGGCTCGTTGCTGTTCTGGTTCGTGGGCTTCGGCTTAATGTTCGGTTCAGACGGGGCCGGCTTCATCGGCGCGCCCAACTGGGGCGACCTCTCCTTCTACCACGGCGAACTGCCTGTGGAAGGATTCCTGATGTTCGAGACGGTGTTCTGCGCTACCTCTGCCACCATCGTCAGCGGTGCCATGGCCGAGCGCACCAAATTCTCGATGTACGTCATCTACAGCGCTGTCATCACCTTACTCATTTACCCGGTCGAAGGTCATTGGACATGGGGCGGCGGTTGGCTCTGCAACGATGCCGCCGACTCGTTTATGATGCGCACTTTCGGCACGGTGTTCCACGACTTTGCAGGTTCTGCCATCGTACACAGCGTAGGCGGCGTATTGGCATTGATAGGAGCCATGGCCCTTGGTGCCCGCCGTGGTAAATACGCCAAGGACGGCAGCAGCCGTGCCATTCCCGGCCATTCGTTGACACTTGCTGCTTTGGGTGTGTTCATCCTCTGGCTCGGCTGGTTCGGTTTCAACCCCGGTTCGCAGTTGGCTGCGTCGGGCGAGGTCAACCGCACGGCCATCAGCCACGTCCTGCTGACCACCAACCTTGCAGCTGCATCAGGCGGCGTTGCCACGATGTTCCTCACGTGGTGGAAGTATGGCAAGCCCTCTTTCTCGTTGATGCTAAACGGCGTGCTGGCAGGTCTTGTGGGCATCACGGCAGGTTGTGATCTCGTCTCCCCCGTGGGAGCAGTCATCATCGGCCTCATCTGCGGCATAGTACTTGTCTATTCCATCGAGTTCATCGATCATGTCTTGCACATCGACGATCCTGTCGGCGCCAGCTCGGTTCATGGTGTCTGCGGTATCCTCGGCACATTGCTGACAGGTCTGCTCTCCACCACGAGCGGCGCTTTGTACGGCGGCGGTTGGGGTCTCTTCGGAGCCCAATGTTTCGGGACCCTTGTCATCGACCTTTGGGCAGCTGCCTGTGGGTTCCTTCTCTTCTTTGGTATTAAGAAAATGTACGGTCTACGAGTGGATGCACGCATCGAGGACGAAGGACTTGATGTGTATGAACATGGAGAGACTTGTTATAACTAAAAACACACTCATTATGAACACAAAACACATTATATATATATTATCCTTAACATCGATTCTGTCTATGCCCCTGTCCGCACAGGATACTACTCCCCTCCCTAAGGAGGGGCAGGGGGGTGGGTCTGCTGTTTCCTCTACCCTTGGCGTTGACCTTGTGAACCAATACATCTGGCGTGGTCAGGATTTGGGCGATGTGAGCCTGCAGCCGACCCTCGGTGTGGAGTGGAAAGGGTTGAGCCTTTCGGCGTGGGGCAGCGTAGGCATCAGCGACTTCTCCGACGACAAGGAACTTGATCTCACATTAGCTTACAGCACCGGAGGCTTCAATGTCGGCATCACCGACTACTGGTTCTCCGATGGTAGCTACTTCAAGTACAAAGCCCATAGGACCACTCACATCTGGGAAGCTAATATCGGCTACGACTTCGGTTTCCTCAGCGTACAGTGGTTCACCAACTTCGCGGGCAACGACGGCGTGAATAAAGATGGTAAACGCGCCTACAGCAGCTACTTCGAGTTGACAGCACCTTTCCGTCTCGGCGGTCTCGACTGGGAGGGCTCTATCGGCGCTGTTCCATGGCGTACCACTTTCTATGACACCAACGGTTTCGCTGTCACCAACATTTCGCTGCGTGCCACCAAGGACTTCGTCATCAAGGATAAGTATCATCTTCCTGTCTTTGCTGGATTGACGGCCAATCCTCGCTCCGAGAAGCTCTATCTCCTGATGGGCGTTTCGTTCCACCTATAAAAACTCATTGCACAATCATGATAAAGCAATTGCTGCATCATGATTGTGCAATTGCTGCATCATGATTAAGCAAACAAAACAAGTATGAATACAAAGTACATCTTCGTCACAGGCGGCGTCGTTTCCTCGTTGGGAAAGGGCATCATATCTGCCAGCATCGGCAAGTTGCTGCAGGCGCGCGGCTATAAGGTCACCATCCAGAAGTTCGATCCATACATCAACATCGACCCCGGTACGCTCAATCCCTACGAACACGGTGAGTGCTATGTGACGGCAGATGGCATGGAAACGGACTTGGACCTTGGGCATTACGAGCGTTTCACCGGCATACGCACAACTCGTCAAAATAGCATTACCACAGGGCGCATCTACAATACCGTCATCGACCGCGAACGCCGCGGTGACTATCTGGGCAAGACGATTCAGGTGGTGCCGCACATCACGGACGAAATCAAGAGGCGGATGCTTCGCGAAGAAGTTGACGAGTTGACAAGTAAACAAGTTCTTGAAGTATCAAGCGACCAAGGTCGAGCGGACGAGTTGAATCTTCAAGGCAAGCAACTTGTCAACTTGTCAACTAAAAACTCGTCAACCAAATATGACTTTGTTATCACCGAGGTCGGTGGTACGATCGGCGACATCGAGAGTGCGCCGTTCATGGAGGCTATCCGACAGCTGCGATGGCAACTGGGACGGGATGCGGTGTGTGTGCATCTGACGTATGTTCCTTATCTGAAAGCGGCTGACGAACTGAAGACTAAACCCACGCAACACAGCGTGAAGGAGTTGCAGAGTATGGGCATCCAGCCTGATATCCTTGTGCTGCGTACTGAGCGCCACCTCGATGATGCAATACGTCACAAGGTGGCATCGTTTTGCAATGTCGATTTGGAGTGTGTGGTGCAAAGCGAAGATATGCCCAGCATCTATGAGGTGCCGGTGAACATGCAACGTCAGGGCCTCGACGCCGCCATCTTGCGCAAGATAGGAGTTCCTGTCGGAGAGACGCCAGCCATGAAACTTTGGCACGATTTCTTGGACAAGCAACGTAAAGCCAGCAAGGAGGTACACATCGGGCTGGTAGGGAAATACGACTTGCAGGACGCTTACAAGAGCATCCGCGAGAGTTTGAACCTGGCCGGCATTTATAATGATGTGAAGGCAAAGATTCATTTTGTCAATAGCGAGGAGATTACGCCTGCTAACGTTTCCGAAAGGCTGGCCGGCATGGCTGGCATCATCATTTGTCCAGGCTTTGGCCAACGTGGCATTGAGGGAAAGATCTTAGCTGCAGAATACACACGGACTCATGACATTCCCACTTTTGGCATCTGTCTGGGGATGCAGATGATGGTGATTGAATTCGCACGAAATGTACTGGGCTATAAGGATGCCAACAGCACTGAGATGAATCCCGATACTTCTGCAGGCGTCATCGACCTCATGGAAGAGCAGAAAAGCATCAAACAAATGGGGGGCACAATGCGACTGGGGGCTTACGAGTGCGTACTAGTTGAAGGCAGTCGTGCATACGAAGCGTACGGCAATGAAATACACATCCAAGAAAGACACAGACACCGTTATGAGTTCAACAACAACTATCAAAAAGAGTATGAGGATGCAGGCATGAAGTGTGTAGGCATCAACCCTGACACTAACCTTGTAGAGATTGTGGAGGTTCCATCTCTGAGGTGGTACATCGGTACGCAGTTCCATCCCGAATACTCCTCTACGGTATTGCATCCGCATCCCCTGTTCATGTCGTTCATTAAAGCCTGTATTTGAAATGGAAGCGTTGAAGCATGAATGTGGTGTGGCTTTGGTGAGGCTCTTGAAGCCGAGAAGCTACTACGAGCAGAAGTACGGCACATCGTCATACGGTCTCAGCAAGCTCTATCTGATGATGGAGAAGCAGCATAACCGTGGTCAGGAGGGCGCCGGTATTGCTTGTGTGGACCTGAATGCGTCCGTTGGCACGGAGTACATGTTTCGCGAAAAGGCTTTAGGCAAAGACGCTATCACCGAAATCTTCGATAAGATATCCTCCCATTCGTCCCCTGAGGGGGACTCAAACGCCTCCCCTCGTGGAGGGTGGGAGGGGGCCTCTCTTTTCATGGGCCACCTCCGCTATTCTACGACAGGCAAGAGCGGCTTACAATATGTTCATCCATTCCTGCGACGCAACAACTGGCGTGCGAAGAACCTATGTCTTTGCGGCAACTTCAACATGACGAACATCAACGAGATATTCGCAAAGATGGTGGAACAGGGACAGTCGCCACGCATCTACAGCGACTCGTATATCACGCTGGAGCTGATGGGACACCGCCTGGACAGAGAAGTGGAGCGGCTGTTTGTAGAAGCTAAAGCGAAAGGAATGGAAGGCACAGCCATTACCCGGCACATAGAAGATCATGTTCAGATGGCAAATGTGTTGCGAACTACAATGGCAGACTACGACGGCGGTTACGTCATGTGCGGCATGACGGGCAGCGGCGAGATGTTTGCCATGCGCGACCCTTGGGGCATACGGCCCGCCTTCTACTATATAAACGATGAGGTGGTGGCCGTTGCCAGCGAGCGTGCCGTGCTGCAAACGACTTTTGACCTCATCTGCGAGGACGTGCATGAGTTGCCGGCAGGTGGAGCACTCATCGTACACAAAGACGGCAGCTCTGGTATAGAAAAGATTTTGGAGGCAAAGCGGCAGACCCGCTGTTCATTTGAACGTATCTATTTCAGCCGTGGTTCCGACCGCGACATCTATCATGAGCGCAAGCAGCTCGGGCAGCAGCTTACAGCCCCCATCCTCAGGGCCATCGACGGAGATACAGAGCACACCGTCTTCTCCTTTATCCCCAACACGGCCGAGGTAGCTTTCTACGGCATGATGGAGGGCTTGCGAAGTCAGGGGCTAAACGTGCGTAGCGAGAAGGTGGCGTGGAAGGACATCAAACTGCGCACCTTCATCACGGAAGCCGGCGCTCGCAACGACCTTGCCTCGCATGTCTATGATATCACCTACGGCTCCCTGCGGCCTTACGAGGACAACCTTGTCATCATCGACGACTCCATTGTTCGAGGCACGACGTTGAAGGAGAGCATCTTCAAGATACTCGACCGCCTGCATCCCAAAAAGATTGTGATGGTGAGCAGTTCACCGCAGATTCGCTACCCGGACTACTATGGCATCGACATGGCAAGACTGGAAGAGTTCTGCGCTTTTCGCGCCGCCATTGCCCTCATCGAAGAACGTGGCATGTGGCATTTAACGGGCGACGTCTATGGGGCTTGCCTTGCCGAACTCCGCAAGCCGACAGCAGAGCAGACCAATTGCATCAGCGCCATCTACGAACCTTTCAGCATTGAAGACATCAACCAGAAGATGGCTGAAATGCTTCGTCCTGCGGGGATGCAAGCACCTGTCGAGTTCGTCTTCCAGACTATCGAAGGCTTGCACGCCGCCTGTCCTGACCATCAAGGGGACTGGTATTTCACGGGGCATTATCCTACGCCAGGAGGCAACAGACAGGTCAATCGGGCTTTCGTGAATTACTTTGAACAAACATTAAAGGCAAAAGAATAAATCATGAAGAGAGAAGCAAGACTGATATTGGATGACGGCACGGTGTTCAGCGGCTGGTCGTTCGGAGCCGAACTGGACACGGTTGGCGAAGTAGTTTTCAATACCGCCATGACAGGTTATCCAGAGAGCCTCACCGACCCCAGCTATGCAGGGCAAATACTGGTGATGACTTATCCCTTAGTGGGGAACTATGGAGTGCCAGAGACCCCCTCCCCGCTCCCCCTCAAGGGGGAGAGCGGTCACCTGCCAGAATTCACGGAGAGCAACAGGATTCATGTGAAAGCGCTGGTTGTAGCGGATTATAGCGAGCAGTATAGTCATTGGAATGCCAAGGAGTCGCTCGCCGAATGGCTGAAACGGGAAAAGATTCCCGCCATCACGGGTATCGACACACGAAGGCTCACGAAGCGGCTCAGGGAGAGTGGCGTAATGAGGGGGAGAATTGTAATAAATGAAGAATTAAGAGTGAAGAATGAAGAATTTGCCACCTCTCGAGATGAGCATGAAGACTACGGAAGTGTGAACTGGGTGGAGAAGGTTTCATGCAAGGAGGTCATTCGCTATAATAAGGGAGCAGGCAAGCGTGTCGTCCTTGTCGATTGCGGTGTGAAGGCAAACATCATCCGCTGCCTCTTGCGGCGAGGTGTAGAAGTCATCCGTGTGCCCTGGGACTACGACTTCAATCTGCTGGATTTCGACGGTTTGTTTCTTGCCAACGGTCCTGGCGACCCTGAGCGATGCAGCAAGACCGTAGAGCACATTCGTACGTTCTTGCGAAATGAAGAATTAAGAATGAAGAGTGAAGAATTAGCTGTCGCTACTCCCCGTCCACTCATGGGCATCTGTCTCGGCAATCAGCTCCTGGCGCGTGCTGCCGGTGCCAAAACATACAAGCTGAAATACGGGCATCGCTCGCATAACCAGCCTGTAATGATGGTTAATGGTGCAGGGTTAATGGTGCACGAATCCTCAACCGTTAACCATGAACCATTACCCCAAAACCATAAATGTTTCATCACCTCGCAGAACCATGGTTATGCTGTCGATGACTCAACGTTGCCTGCCGACTGGGAACCGTTGTTCGTGAACATGAACGACGGGTCCAACGAAGGCATCCGCCATAAGACTTACCCCTGGTTCTCCGCACAGTTTCATCCCGAAGCCTGCTCGGGTCCAACAGACACGGAGTGGATGTTTGATGTGTTTGTGGGATTCCTTAACGCGGCCCCCCTTTCATCCCCCGAGGGGGATACGACACCTTTGCTATCTGCCAACAAAGGAAAAGTAGCCCCCTCGGGGGCCGAATGGGGGGCCGTCTCACCCTCTTCCGTCTTATTACTCGGCTCCGGTGCCCTGAAGATTGGTCAGGCGGGGGAGTTTGACTACAGCGGTGCGCAGGCGCTGAAAGCCCTGAAGGAAGAAGGCATTCGGTCTATTCTCATCAACCCCAATATCGCCACAGTGCAAACCTCCAAGGATGTGGCCGATAAGGTGTATTTCCAACCCGTCACGCCTGAGTTCGTGGAGCGCGTGATTGAGAAGGAACGCCCGGATGGCATCATGCTGAGCTTCGGCGGGCAAACGGCATTGAACTGTGGCGTGGAACTATATAAAAAAGGTATATTGGAGAAATACGGTGTGAAAGTGCTCGGCACTCCTGTCCAGGCCATCATCGACACCGAAGACCGCGATCTCTTTGTCAAGCGACTCGACGAGATAGACGTGAAGACCATCAAGAGCGAGGCTTGCAGCACTATTGAAGAGGTCCGCCGCGCGGCTGGCAAGCTGGGCTATCCTGTGATCCTGCGAGCAGCCTATGCCCTCGGCGGTTTGGGGTCTGGCTTCTGCGAGAATGATGCTGAGTTGGAGGCCCAGGCGGAGGAGGCCTTCTCGTTCTCCTCGCAGGTACTGGTGGAGAAGTCGCTGAAGGGATGGAAGGAGATAGAGTACGAAGTGGTGCGCGACCAATACGACAACTGCATCACCGTGTGCAACATGGAGAATTTCGACCCGCTGGGCATACACACCGGCGAGTCGATCGTAGTGGCTCCCTCGCAAACACTTTCCAATAGTGAATACCACAAGCTGCGTGCCATAGCCATCAAGATTATACGTCACATCGGCATCGTTGGCGAATGCAATGTGCAGTATGCTCTCGACCCTAATTCCGAGGATTATCGTGTCATCGAGGTCAACGCCCGCCTCAGCCGCTCGTCGGCGCTGGCAAGCAAAGCCACAGGCTATCCCCTGGCTTTCGTGGCTGCTAAGCTCGGGCTCGGTTATGGACTCTTCGAACTGAAGAACTCAGTCACCAAGACCACCAGCGCTTTCTTTGAGCCAGCGTTGGATTACGTTGTCTGCAAGCTGCCGCGCTGGGACCTCTCCAAGTTCCATGGCGTCAACCACGAACTGGGTTCCTCGATGAAGAGCGTAGGCGAAGTGATGGCCATCGGCCGCACGTTCGAGGAGGCCATGCAGAAAGGCTTGCGCATGATCGGTCAGGGCATGCATGGGTTTGTGGACAACAAAGCGCAGCATGTGACCGATATTCCCGCAGCCCTCCAGCATGCCACCGACACACGCATCTTCGTCATCGCCAAAGCCATGCTGATGGGTTACTCGGTGAAGCAGATTCATGGGTGGACGATGATCGACCGCTGGTTCCTTGAAAAACTCAGGCACATCATTCATATCAACGAACGTTTACAAGAAAACACCCACTTGGGGGAGATGGCCTCGTTCATGGAACCGCTGGAACTGATGGAATACGTCGAGGAACCTGCATTCGCTGCCTTGCTGCACGAAGCCAAGGTCTATGGCTTCTCCGATTTCCAGATTGCCCGTGCCATAGGGCTTGAGAACTGCATGAACACAGAACAGGCAACCCTCACCGTCCGTCAATGGCGCAAGGAACTGGGCATCGTCCCGAAGGTCAAGCAAATAGACACGCTTGCTGCCGAATACCCAGCCCAAACCAACTATCTATATCTCACATACCTTTAAAAAAGAAAAAGGTATTTAAATCTTTTTATTTGAAAATTTCTTTATGTGTGGAATCGTAGGTTACATTGGTGAAAAGAAAGCCTATCCTATTCTTATCAAGGGGCTCCAATGTCTAGAGTATCGCGGCTATGACAGCGCCGGCATAGCACTCATCAGTGAAAGCGGCAGCCTTAACGTCTATAAGGCAAAAGGCAAGGTTGCAGATCTCAAGGTCTTCTGTGAAGATAAAGACGTCACGGGAACTGCCGGCATCGCCCATACCCGCTGGGCAACGCACGGCGAGCCCAATAGCACAAACGCCCATCCTCACTATTCAGCATCTGGCCGTTTGGCGCTCATCCACAATGGTATTATCGAAAACTACCTGACGCTGAAAGAAAAACTCATAGCACGTGGTATATCATTCAAGAGCGTAACGGACACAGAGGTACTCGTGCAACTCATCGAGCATATCATGATCAGCAACGACATCACTCTGCTGGAAGCGGTACAAGTGGCCTTGCATCAGGTCATCGGAGCTTACGCGATTGCAATCCTTGACCGCAGACATCCCGATACCATTGTATGCGCACGCCAGAGCTCACCGCTCGTGGTGGGTTTAGGTGCCGAGGGCGACTACTATTTGGCCTCCGACGCTAGTCCTATTGCCGAATACACAGACCGTGTCGTCTATCTCAACGACGGTGACATCGCAGTGTTGCAATTAGGCAAGGCATTGAAAGTTGTAAACATAGACAACGAAACACAGCATCCAAATGTCAAGCAGATAGATGTGACACTCGGACAATTGGAAAAGGGTGGCTACCCATTCTTCATGCTCAAGGAGATTTTTGAACAGCCAGCTTGCTTACGTGATTGCATGCGAGGCCGCATCAATGTTGATGCAGACCGTATCACGCTCTCGGCTGTCATTGATTACTGCGAGAAGCTGGTCTCCGCACGACGAATCGTCATAGTGGCTTGTGGTACCAGTTGGCACGCAGGGCTTATCGGCAAACAGCTCATCGAAAGCCTCTGTCGTATACCTGTCGAAGTTGAATATGCCTCAGAGTTCCGCTACCGAGATCCGGTCATCTATCCCGATGACGTTGTAATTGCCATCTCGCAAAGCGGCGAGACAGCCGACACATTGGCGGCCATTGAGTTGGCACGGCAAGCCGGAGCTTTCGTCTTTGGTGTGTGCAATGCCATAGGAGCCAGCATACCACGTCAAACACAGACGGGTGTCTATATCCACGTGGGTCCGGAAATAGGTGTAGCTTCCACTAAGGCTTTCACTGGACAGGTTACCGTTCTCTCAATGCTCGCACTCTGTATGGCCAATGAACGGCACACGATTCCCGTTGAGCTGTACAAAGAGATGGTGCGTGAACTAACGTTGATACCAGCGAAAATGGAGAAAGCACTTAAGACCAACGAGCAGATTGAACGCCTGGCACCTATCTTCACCTACGCCCGGAACTGCCTCTACCTTGGACGAGGCTACAACTATCCCGTAGCGCTCGAAGGAGCATTGAAGTTGAAGGAAATCTCCTACATTCATGCCGAAGGCTATCCCGCGGCCGAGATGAAGCACGGCCCCATCGCACTCATCGACTCTGAGATGCCTGTCTTCGTTATTGCCACCCGCGACCGCCTCTACGAGAAGGTCATATCGAACATTCAGGAAGTGAGGGCGCGCGGAGGACGTGTGACGGCTATTGTCACCGAAGGCGACACGCAGATCCAGAAGTTTGCCGACCACATCATCACCCTACCCGACACGCTCGAATGCTTCCAACCCCTCATCGCAAGCATTCCCCTGCAACTGCTGGCCTACCACATCGCAGTGTGCAAAGGAAAGGATGTCGACCGCCCAAGGAACCTCGCCAAGAGCGTAACGGTGGAGTGAAAGCCCCCTATAATCCCCCGGCGGGGGATGTAAAAACGTAAATCATAAATCGTTAAATAGTAAATATCATTATGTGTGGAATCGTATCAATCTTCAACATTAAGCAGCAGACATCAGAGTTACGTCAGAAAGCGCTGCGCATGAGTCAGAAACTCCGTCATCGCGGCCCCGACTGGAGCGGCATTTATGTTGGCGGATCTGCCATCCTTGCCCACGAGCGACTAAGCATCGTGGATCCCGAGAGCGGTGGGCAGCCCTTGTTCTCGCCAGACAGGAAACAGGTGCTGGCCGTCAACGGCGAGATATACAACCATCAGGACATCCGCCGTCAGTTCGCCGGGCTGTACGACTTCCAGACCGGCAGCGACTGCGAAGTCATCCTCACCCTCTACCGCCAGTGGCGCCAGCAGGCCCCCTCCATTGGGGAGGGGTTAGGGGTGGGCTCCCTTCTGGAGCAACTCTCCGGCATCTTTGCCTTCGCCCTCTACGACGAGGAGCACGACGAGTTCCTCATAGCACGCGACCCCATCGGCGTCATACCTTTATATATAGGTTATGATGGAGACGGCACAATTTATGTCGCTTCAGAGCTGAAGGCACTCGAAGGCCAATGCGAACGTTATGAGCCGTTCTTGCCCGGACATTATTACTGGAGCAAAGAGCCGGGAATGAAGCGCTACTACCAACGCGACTGGATGGCCTACGAGGCGGTGAAGGACAATCCCGCCAGCGCAGAAGCCATCCGCGAGAGCCTCACCGCAGCCGTCAAGCGACAACTGATGTCGGATGTTCCCTACGGTGTGCTGCTCAGCGGCGGTCTCGACTCCAGCGTCATCTCCGCCTTGGCCGAGAAGTTCAGCGAGCATCGCATCGAGGACGACAGCAAGACGCGTGCCTACTGGCCACGTCTGCACTCATTTGCCGTAGGCTTGAAGGGTGCTCCCGACTTGGCAAAGGCTCGTCTTGTGGCCGACCACATCGGCACCGTTCACCATGAAATCAACTATACTATTCAGGAGGGCTTGGATGCCATCCGCGACGTCATCTATTTCATAGAAACCTACGACGTAACCACCGTGCGTGCCTCCACCCCGATGTACCTGCTGGCTCGCGTCATCAAGTCAATGGGCATAAAGATGGTGCTCAGCGGCGAAGGTGCCGACGAGATATTCGGCGGTTATCTGTACTTTCACAAGGCGCCCAATGCACAAGCCTTCCATGAAGAGACGGTGCGCAAGCTCTCCAAACTCTATCTCTACGACTGCCTCCGTGCCAACAAGAGCTTGTGTGCCTGGGGCGTAGAGGGCCGTGTCCCCTTCCTCGACAAGGAATTTCTTGATGTGGCAATGAGAACTAATCCCGAGGCAAAGATGGCAAGGCCCCTCTCTAGCTCCCCCCGTGGGGGGGAGGACTCTTTGTCCTATAGAGATGATAGAGTGATGGCAAGCGGTAATGCAGCTCTCCCCCCCACGGGGGGAGCGGGGAGAGGGGCCGCCATTGAGAAGTACATCCTCCGCGAGGCCTTTGCTGATATGCTGCCCGAAGAAATCGCATGGCGACAGAAGGAGCAATTCAGCGATGGCGTTGGCTACAGCTGGATCGACACGCTGAAACGGATAACGTCTGAGGCTGTCACCGACGAACAGATGGCACACGCCGCTGAGCGTTTCCCCGTCAATCCGCCACTCAACAAGGAAGAATACTACTATCGCTCGATCTTCGCCGAGCACTTTCCCAGCGATAGCGCCGCACGCACCGTGAATCAGGAAGCCAGCGTCGCCTGCTCCACAGCCATTGCCCTCGAATGGGACGCAGCCTTCAGGAATATGAATGACCCCAGCGGCCGCGCTGTTAAAGGTGTACATGAGCAAGCATACTGATTCATATACTAAAAAACAAAACACTCACCACCGCCCAGCCTGCATCCAGACTGGGCGGTGACGTGTTTGAGGTCTTTTTTGAAAAAAGTTGGGATTTATTGTTTTTCGACGAATCCTTCCATGATGGCGGTTGGGGCGGCTTTGCTGTTGAAGGCTCCGAGCTTGTAGCCTCCGGGCAGGCACTGCGGTTCCCAGTAGAAGACACCGCGGCAGCGGCTGTTGGTATCGCGGCGTGCCTCACGGATGACACGCTCGAGCTGACGACGGCCTTCCTCCATCTTCTCAGGATGCTGCTCATCCACTTCGAAGCCCGTCTCCACAATCATCACGTCGCATCCATACTTCTCGCTGCAATGGCGGATGTTGGCTATGCAGTCAGTGATGATGTCGTCGGCATTCAGCTCCGGATGCCCTTCCATAGCCCAGTAGGGGTAGAGCGACATGCCTATCATGTCGAACTTGCCGCCATATTTCAATACCGTGTCGAGGTTCCAGTCGTAGAGGCTCTGTTTGTGACCGCGGTCGAGATGCACGATGACGACGGCCTCGGGGAAGACCTCCTTCACGGCATCGTAGCCTGCACGGATAAAACCTGCGTACTGCTCGGGGTTCTGCTCGATATGTCCCATGGGCCACAGCAGGCCGTTGGCGGTCTCGTTGCCCACCTGCACCCACCGCGGTGCGATGCCATTATCCTTCAAGAGTGAGAGCACTTCCACGGTGTGGTCGCGCAAGTCCTGTTTCATCTGCTCAAACGAATGGCCTTGCCATGCCTTTGGGATAGGCTGCTTGGCGGGGTCAGCCCATGAGTCGGCATAATGGAAATCTACCATGAGGTCCATGCCCAGCGCCTTCACGCGTTTGGCCATGGCGAGGAGCGCAAACTTATCGCAGTCGCCGCCACGAGGATTCACCCATACGCGCATACGGATGGCCGACATCTGATAGTCGTTCTTCAGCAGTTCCAGGCACTCGCGCTCACGGCCGTTGCGGTCGTGGAATACCACGCCCCGCCGTTCCTGCCCTGTGAGGAAGCCCACGTCGGCTCCCTTCACGAAGTCGTAGTCTGCTTGCAGGAACTGCTCCAGTTGTTCCATTTCCTGCTGGAACTCATTGGGCTTGAAACCGTGGCCTGCACCAGGAATGATGTGCAGACGGGTGCCCGGACGATAGAGTTGTTGTGCACGGCGCGAATCATCCAACGAAACTACGCGGTCGGCATCGCCTTGGACAATGAGTACAGGGCCGCGGTACCGGCCGATGATGTCGAAGGCTGACATCTCGTGAATCTCCTCGAAGAAACGGCGCCCCATCTTCACGCCCCAGAGCTCGGTGACGTCCTGAATGTCCTCAACCCGCGGATAGCGCTGTCGCCAGTTGTCGGGGATACAAAGGGCAGGAAAGACCAGCACAAGTTGGCTCACCTCGTCCTTCAGCTCGGCAGCGGTGAGGGCCGAAACGAGTCCGCCCTGGCTCTCGCCGATGAGGACGATATGCTGATGGCCTTGCTTGCGGAAGTGATTGACGATAGCCTTCACATCGCTCACCTCGTCGAGGATTGACATGTTCAGCGTGTTGTTGTCGCTACGGCTGCGCACCGACCCGCAAGGGAAGTCGAACGTGTAGCAATGATAACCCTTGCGCCCCAGGACATCGAAATAGTTGCGGCCGAAATCGAAGGTGCCGTTGAAGCCGTGGGCAATGATTGCCACGGGGCCGTTTGCCTTGGCATTCTGCGGAGTGAACAGTTCGCCAAATATGCGGCGGCTGCCATTCTCAATCCACAACTCTTTGGTGTTCTGAGCCTTCGGGGCTTGTGCTTGTGCCGCTGCCGTGAATGCCAGCAGGAGCAACAATGAAATAAAAATCTTCTTCATCATCTTTTCGTTAGTTAATGCGCTGCAAAGATAAGAAAAATACTTTGCACATATATTTGGCGTTGAGATAGGATTAATAGTAGTCATTACCAGATGCTGCGGCTCAGCTTCATGAGCTCGCGGTCGTGATGCTGGCGCGGCTCACACTTGTTGTCGAGAATCATGTTCTAAGATATTTTCTCAAGGAATTCTATTTCCACGATGCGCAGTTCGTTCTTGGTGTCGCCGCCGTTCTTGGCTTTGAAGAGGTCGAGCTCGCCTGCGGCAGGTTCTGCCACCTCGACGATACCTCCGAAGGCATCCTCGTCCTTGCCGGCACCACGGAGACGGATGGTTATCTCGTCGGTCTTGACGCGCTTGAGGGGCGTGAGGTGCACGTACCCGAGGCTGCGACTGGTCTCGCCGCTCCATAAGAGCTCCTGACCGGCATATATCTCAAGGGGATAGCTGCGCAGGCGCCAGCCTGTGAGCTTCAGGCAGATGTCATCGACGAAGGCCTGCTCAGCCAGGCGGTAGGTAATCCAGGCGGTAGAGAGGCGGCCGTCGTTCTTCCATTCCGACAGCTCATTGTCGTCGAAGCTGCGGGCGGCGTGGTCGGCGTCATAGCCGGCGGTGGCAGAGAGGATTTCGATGCCGCGGGCTAATTGGCGAGGGAACGACGCTGACGCGTCGGTCGTGGCGGCCAAGGGGAGCAAGGGTGTCTCGCCTCGGTCGAGGCGGCCTTTGAGCGTCAGTTGGGGGAGGTGCTTCGCGATGTCAACGGCAGTGCTCGTCACCGTCGTTTCAGCTGGCAGCACGCCCTCGGCGGAGGCTTTGAGGCGGATGGCACCGGCTTGGGTGGTGGTGCGAACGAGGACGCGGTTTACGCCGCACTCCACGGGCAGCGACGTGGCACCGACGTAGTTGTCGGACACATTCTTCGTGGCAGCGGCATCGAGCAGCCCTTCGGGACGATTGGTGTCGGGGCGCTGCAGAGCCTGATTGTTGCGTGCTGCTATGCCGCCTATCCATTGTCCCTGGCCCTGTAGCTCGAAATGAACCGTGCGGTTGTCAAGCGGACAGCGGCGGCCTTGCTCGTCAACGACCTCCACCTGGAACAGCACCATATCGGCACCGTCGGCCTTAGTGCCCTCGGGGTTCTCGATGGCTTGGAGGCGCAGCTGACGGGGCTTGCCTGCCGTTTGCAGCTTGTAGCGACTGCCGTCGGAGCCTACAGCCTCCAACGTGCCGGGCTCGTAAGCGATGTTGTCGAAGGTGAAGAGGTAACGGTAATCCTGTTTTCCCTTGCCCAACGAGCGGCCGTTCAGCAACAGCTCCACCTCGTCAGCGGTGGAAACGACATAAACAGGCTTGACCACAGGCGATTCATAGCTCCAATGGCCGATGATATACGTCTGCGGCTGCTCAGGCTCCACCCATCCGTTCCACATCACCTGATGCACGAAGAAGGCATCCTTGGGTAAGCGCATGGCATCGGTGACGCCGCTGGTGCGGTAGTTGCTCTCGCCGCGGTGGTGGGTGTTGGTGTCGCTGAAGACAATCTTCACGCCACCTGAGGATACGCGCGTGCCTGTGCCGGGACGCTCACGCCAGTAGTCGTACCAGCGCCGCACCATCTCTATGGCAAACTGATCCATATTATGGTTGTACTCGCGAGCAGGATTGCCGCGATAGAGGGGGCCGTCGCCCTCCTTGTGGTAAGGAGGACTCCACTGGTCCCAATACTTGCGCAGACCTTCGTCGCGACAATATTCCATGGCCCACATGGGGTGCTTCTTGGACTTGTTGATATACAGCATCTCGCCGCCATACTCCGCCTCGTCGATATCCAGCATTTCACGGCTGCCTATAGCGCGTCCGCCATGGGGGTCATACAGGTCGCGGATAGCCTTCATCTCCAGCATGTGTTCGCGGCTGATGCTCTCGTTGCCACATTCGTAGAACAGAATCGAGGGGTTGTTGCGGTTGTAGATGATGGCATCGCGCATCAGAGCGGTGCGCTGCTGCCAGCGTGGGCCGTCCACGTCTTTCTCGGCATCGCCGGCGGGCATGGCCTGGGGCAGACCTACGCGGTCGCACGACTCGATGTCCTGTTTCCACGGCGTCACGTGCATCCAACGTACCATATTACCACCCGACTGCACCATCAGTCCGTTGCTGTAGTCGCTGAGCCAGGCGGGCACCGAGAGTCCCACGCCCGGCCACTCGTTGCTGGTGCGCTGGGCGTAGCCGTGGACCATCATCACGCGGTCGTTCAGCCATATCTTGCCTTCGCCGAAGTGTGTCTTGCGGAAACCGGTGCGGGTGGAAACCTTGTCACTCAAGATCAACGCCGGCACTTTGGCAGAACCGCCGTTCCTATGCTTAAGAATCAGTCCCTTGCCCTCATTTTTTTCTACGAGGGCGGTGGAGACCGTGTAGAGATAGCCATAGCCCCACGACCAGAAGTGCAGACCTTCGACAGCCTTTTCAGCAGCTACGATGGCGGTCTGGCCGGGTTGCAACGTGGTCGGTTCGCTGTCAAAGACTGCCAATGGCTGATCGCCAGCATCGATGACGGTGGTCCTGAGACGAAAGGTGTGAGCCCGTGTGTCCTCGTTCCTCACCTGACTCTCCACGTGCACGACGGCCTTGTGGTTTTGAATGTCGAAGTCGGTGGCATAGACGTAGGTGCCGGTAGTGCCGAGGTTGGAATACAGGGGCAGCGTCTGGTAGAGCTTGCCGGTGACGTGAAGCCATACGTTCTTAGGTATTCCGCCGTAGTTGGCGTTGAAATTGCGGTCGTTCCATTGATAGCGGCTGTTGAACTCACGTGAGCGATAGTTCCAGCTGTTGTCGCAACGAACGGCTAACACGTTGTTACCCTTACGGATATAAGGTGTCAGGTCGAAGCCGCACGCCATCACTCCGTTCTCGCTGAAACCTAAGTGATGACCGTTGAGGTAGAAGTCAGCCCCTTGGCGCACGCCCTCGAACTCGATGAAGTATTTAGCCCCCTCCAAACCTCCCCCCGAAGAGGAGGCTTTGAATACTTTTCTATACCAGACAATTGTGTCGGTCAGTTCAACGATATCCTTGCGGAAAGCCTCGTCGCCGTTGAAGGCGTATGGCAGCGTCACCTGTGGCCACTGGCTGTCGTCAAAGTCCATCTTCGCAGCCTCGGGGAAGTCGCCTACTTGCAACCTCCATTCGGCGTTGAAGTTCAGTTTCTGCCGCTCTACGGAGGCAGGCCGCGCTGCGGCGGTGAACGATGCCAGGAGCAGTAAGGCAATAGCGAATATTTGTTTCATAGTTATCAGTGATTTCATCGATTTGAATAAATTGCGCTGCAAAGATAAACAAAATACACAAAAGGCAGTTGCACAAATGTAACTTCTCTATGAAATTATGTATTTTTTCAGCACTTTTTTTGAGAAACTATATACAATTAGACGCATTCAAGTCGCCGACGGCCTACGCTCGGCCCCGCTCGGCTCGAAGAGACGCTCCACACTCGGCCTAAAGGGACGCTTCAGCGTTTTATTTTGGCAATGATATAGGAGTTGACCTGCAAACCCCGTAGGGGTGGTCAGAGCTTAGGCAGGGTGTGGAGCGAAGCGAGAACCCCTGTTCAACGAGGTAAGGTATATAGAGTGCCGTAGGTACGTAGGAGCATGCAAGATTGTTCCATCGCCCCTACAGGGCTCAAATATTTTGCTATCATGGAGCAGGGGTTTCACCCCTGCCTCTCCTCCGTCGCCAGAGGAGTTCTGGCTCCCCTCATCAGGCACGGATGGCCCAAGGGCAATCCTCTAAAGGCCTTCATCGCCTTCGTCCCTACGGGACTTAATCTCCGGCTTTGTGCCATCTCCTATATAATAGCCCATTAAAAAAAGGCTTAAGGTTGCCCTTAAGCCTTTGATGAATGATATTATTCTTGCAGAATGATTATTCCTCGCACTTCTCGCACTTCTTGCAGTCGCAGCCGATTATGCACCAGATGCAGGCAGCCAGGGCAGCGCCGATGAAGGGACCTACGATGAATACCCAGAGCTCGCTCAGAGCCTGACCTCCCTCGAAGAGAGCGGGACCGATGGAGCGTGCGGGATTGACGCTGGTGCCGGTGAAGTGGATACCCACGAGGTGGATGAGAATCAGCGACAGACCGATAGCCAGGCCTGCGAAGCTGCCTGCGCCCTTCTTCTCGTCGGTAGCGCCAAGCACTACGAGCACGAAGAAGCAAGTCAGAACGACCTCAACAAGCAGGCCGTTGCAAACGCCATAGGAACAAGCATTAGCACCTGTGGAAGTGGTGATGACGGCACCCTCGCCGGCGGTCGATACCACAGCGTAGAGTAAAGCAGCAGCGATGATAGCGCCGATAACCTGGAATACCATGTAACCGCAAGCATCCTTTGCAGTGATACGCTTCGTGAGCAGGCAGCCGAGTGTGATGGCGGGATTGATATGGCAACCGGAGATACCACCGATAGCATAAGCCATGGCCACTACTGAGAGACCGAATGCAACGGCAGTGCCTACGATTGAAGCGGTGTCAGAACCACAACCAAGAGCCACGGCCGTGCCACAACCAAGGAACGTAAGAGCAAACGTTCCCACCATTTCTGCTAAATACTTTTTCATAGATAGAGGGTTTAAAGGGTTAATAAAATGGGGTTATTAATGCTTTTTCGCCGTAAAATTAACGTGAAAACCGACACGAGCCAAATATTTTGCCATAAAAATCACGAACGGGGCTGCAATTTGTCACGAAGGAAGCGTCCTGTGTAACTCTGCTGACATGCCGCCACCTCTGCCGGAGTGCCTGCGCAAACCACGTTGCCACCTTCGGCTCCGCCTTCGGGCCCGAGGTCGATGATATGATCGGCACGGGCTATGACGTCGAGGTTGTGCTCAATGACCACGATGGTGTGGCCGCGCTCGATGAGGGCGTCGAACGAAGCGAGCAGACGGTGCACGTCGTGGTAGTGGAGTCCGGTGGTGGGCTCGTCGAAGATAAACATCGTCGGCACTTGGCGCTCGGTGCCTATGTAATAGGCCAGTTTCACGCGTTGGTTCTCGCCGCCCGAGAGCGTCGACGACGATTGTCCGAGCTGAATATATCCCAGCCCTACGTCCTTCAGGGGCTGCAGACGCCGCACTATCTTTTTCTCGCCGTGTTCGGCAAAGAATTCCATGGCCTCGTCGACGGTCATCAGCAGCACGTCATTTATGTTGCGGCCGTGGAAACGCACGTCCAGGATATCACGCTTGAAACGCTGTCCGTGGCACGACTCACATTCCAGCACGAGGTCGGCCATGAATTGCATTTCTATGGTCACGGTGCCTTCACCCTTACATTCCTCGCAGCGCCCGCCCTCGGTGTTGAACGAGAAATGGCTGGCGGTGAAGCCCATCTGCTTGGACAGGGGCTGTTCGGCAAACAGACGGCGAATCTCGTCGTAGGCCTTGACGTAGATGACGGGGTTTGAGCGCGAGCTCTTGCCTATGGGGTTCTGGTCTACGAACTCCACGGCCTTGATGGCGTCGAGGTCGCCTTCGAGGCCTATGAACTCGCCCGGGCGGTCGGCCACCTCGTCGAGCTGGCGCTTGAGGGCACGGAAGAGGATATCGCGCACCAGGCTGCTCTTGCCCGAACCCGACACACCGGTCACGCACGTCATCACGTTCAGCGGAAAACGCACGTCTATGCCGCGAAGGTTGTTGGCGCGGGCACCCTTGACGTCGATGAAACGGGTCCAAACCCTTCCATCGTGGGTGTGTCCTTCAGGGGTTGCCATCGTGTCCTGTCCCATGAGCCATTGCAGGGTGTGGGAACGCTCCAGAATATCTTGAGGAATACCTTTATTTGTTTGGTAATCACTCTCCTCGAGGGGCAGGGGGGTGGGTCTTCCCCTCCACACGACCTCTCCACCCAGACGTCCGGCATCGGGACCTATGTCTATGATGTAGTCGGCGGCTCGGATGATGTCCTCGTCGTGCTCTACCACTACCACCGTGTTGCCTAAATCCACCAACTGCCGAAGCACTCTGATGAGGCGGGCGGTGTCGCGTGGATGCAGGCCTATGCTGGGCTCGTCGAGGATATACAGTGAACCTACCAATGCCGAGCCGAGGCTCGTGGCAAGGTTGATGCGCTGGCTCTCGCCGCCCGAGAGGCTGTTGGACCTACGGCCAAGCGTAAGGTAGCCCAATCCCACGTCGATGAGGAATTGCAGACGGCTGCGTATCTCCACGAGCAGGCGTTCTGCCACGGCGGCATCGTGCTCGTCGAGTTGGAGGCCGTCGAACCACGCTTTCACTTGCACTACAGGCATATCCACCAGCTCGGTGATGGCCCGTCCGCCCACCTTGACATACGTTGCCTCAGGGCGCAGACGCGTGCCGTGGCAGTCGGGACACTCGGTTTTGCCGGTGTAGCGGGCAAGCATCACGCGGTTCTGTATTTTGTAGCGGCCTTCGCGAAGGTAGTCGAAGAAGAGGTCAATGCACACGTCGCCCAACTGCCAGCGCCGCTCGAGCGATTCGTTGGGGAAGCGCCCGTGCCACAGCAAATCACGCTCCTCGCGCGTCAGTTCATAATAAGGCTTGAAGATAGGGAAGCGTATTCCCTCGGCCATGCGTATGAATTCCGTCTTCCACTCGCTCATCTTCTCGCCGCGCCAGCATTGAACGCAGCCTTCGTAGATACTCTTTGACGAGTCGGGAACGACGAGGTGAGGGTCTATGCCGGTGACGCTGCCCCAGCCCTCGCACGTGGGACAAGCGCCCATGGGCGAGTTGAAGGCGAAGAGTTGGTCGGTAGGCTCGTCGAAGGCTATGCCGTCGGCCTCGAAGCGCATCGAGAAGACATGTTCTATGCCGGCAGGCAGGAACCGCAGCATCATCTCGCCGCCGCCCTCGTAGAACGCCGTTTCGGCAGAGTCCACCAGACGTGAGATGGCGGCCTTGGACTCGCTCGGCTCGCTGCCCGGCGCGGCGGAGTGCGTGCTGTCGTGTACGGGCACCGACATGCGGTCGATGACCAGATAAAGTCGTTGGGCTTCCGGGTGGCGGGCTTCCAGATAGTCCTCTATCCTCCAGATATTATCGGTGTGGGCGCCTTCCCCTGACGCCTGGGCTGCGGCGTTGTCGGCCGTCAGTATCCTGGTATATCCTTCCTGCAGGTAGGCTTTGAGTTGCTCTTCGAGCGTGCGGCCCTCGGTGATGCGTACGGGGCAGAGCACCAGGAAGCGTGTGCCGGGTGAATAGCCCAGCATGCATTGAACAACATCCTCGGTGGTATGTTTCTTCACTTCTACGCCGCTCACGGGACTGTACGTGCGACCTATCCGGGCATACAACAGGCGCAGGTATTCGTATATCTCGGTGCTCGTGCCTACGGTGGAGCGCGGGTTGCGGGATATCACCTTCTGCTCTATGGCTATGGCGGGCGGTATGCCGGTGATATAGTCGCATTCGGGCTTACTCATACGCCCGAGGAACTGACGGGCATAGGCGCTTAAGCTCTCGACATAGCGGCGCTGACCTTCGGCATACAGCGTGTCGAAGGCAAGCGACGACTTGCCCGAGCCCGAGACGCCGGTAATCACAACCAGCTTGTCGCGCGGGATGTCAAGCGTGATGCCCTTGAGGTTGTTGACGCGGGCGTTCTGTATGTGGATAGACTCACCCGCGCCGGTTGGGTTGTTGTTCAATGACATTTATTTTTTTGGGGGGAATATTTTTGGGGAGTTGTTATTTTTGGGGAGTTGTTATTTTGGGGGAGTTAAAGAAGTTAAAGGAGTTAAAGGAGTTAAGACGAATGTCTAGGCGTTGGGATTTTTGGGGAAGATTTGTTTTGGGGAAGTTGTTGTTTTTTGGAAATTATTGTTTTTTTTTGAAAGTTAAAGAAGTTAAGCAGTCAACTCTTCTTGATGGTATCGTCTTTAACTCCTTTAACTCCTTAACTTCTTTAACTCCTTAACTCCTTAACTCCTTTAACTCCTTAACTCCTTAATTTACAATTTCACCTTCTTTACCTTCGACTCATTCTGCATGCGGTCGAGGGCCGTGACTACGTAAGTGCACTTCTGCCCTATATCGCCGGCTGGGATGGCATAGAAGGTGTTCTGGGTTATGGCTACGAGGTGAGTAGGCCGGCTGATGTCGATGTGCTCGCCGTGGGCGAAGCGGTATACGGCGTAGGCCTTGGCCTTATCCATCTCCTTGCGCCCCTTGGGTGCTGTCCAGAACAGCACCGGTCCTTCGTCCATCGCCACGATCTTCGTCTTGCGCACTTTGCCGGGCGCTTTCTTGTCTATCCACGGCATGGCAGGCTGCAAGGCAGGCACGCGGTGGTACTGGGTTCGCAAAGCCGTGGCATAACCGCCTTTATCGTCCGCCACGGCGCGGGCATACCATTGGCACGAGCCGTTGATGCCCGGCAGTCCCGTCTGCAGAGCCATCTTACGGGCCATATCTCCATGGGCTACGGTGCGGTCTACGTCCTGACCAATATATAATGGTCGCGCGTGTGCATGTGTGCTCCACCAGTTGATGAGCTCGTGATAGTCGGCGGCGCGGTTGCCTATCTCCCAATAGATCTGCGGGATATTGTAGTCCACCCAGCCTTTGTCCAACCACAGCAGCACGTCGGCATAGAGGTCGTCGTAGTTCTGCATGCCGTTGGTGCGCGAGCCTTCGGGCCACGACCTCTGGTTGCGATAGATGCCGAAGGGCGACACGCCGAACTTCACCCACGGCTTCACCTTGCGTATGGCATCGTGCAGCTCGTGGATGAACTTATTCACGTTGTCGCGACGCCAGTCGCCGCGGTCGCGCCCCTGACCGTACACGGCGTAGCTCTGGTCGTCGGGGATGGGCACTCCTGCCACCGGATAGGGGTAGAAATAATCATCGATATGGAAGCCGTCAACATCGTAGCGTGCCACTATGTCCTGGGCTACATCGCAGATGAATTTGCGATTCTCGGGCAGTGCGGGGTCGAAGATCATCAGACCGTCGTATGAGAAACAACGCTCGGGATGTTGCACGGCATAGTGAGTGGTGGCCAGGGCCTGTGTGCCCTTGGTCTTGGCGCGGTAGGGGTTTATCCAGGCGTGCAGCTCCATGCCGCGGGCATGACATTGCTGCACCATCCACTCCAGCGGATCCCAGTAGGGCTGGGGCGGCGTGCCCTGCTGCCCGGTGAGGTAGCGGCTCCAGGGCTCGAGGCTGCTGGCATAGAGGGCGTCGCCCTCGACGCGGCATTGGAAGAGAATGGCATTGATGCCGCATGCCTGCAGGGCGTTCAACTCACGCGTGAGTTCCGCCTGCATGGCGTCGCGCCCTATTCCTTGCCACTGTCCGTTTACGGCCTGAATCCAGGCTCCACGAAATTCACGTTTAGGCATGTGAACGGGTTGCGCCCACATGCTCACGGCGTTAACCACAACGAAAGCCAACGCCAAAAGATGTTTGATGTTTCTCATTCTTACAAAAACTGATTTCGAGTGCAAAGATAAGACAAAATCACCAAAACCAACTATCTTTTTCGCGAAAAACAACGCGAAAGGCCAAAAAGGTATGCGGTATAGCGTTAAATAAACCTAAAACTTACCTTAAACCTTTGTCCCGCCAACCTTTTCATGTATTTTTGCACAAATATTTAACCACCATTTTATCACCAAAACATTAAGGAGTACATTTATGTTTAAGAAAATTCTCTTGGGCGCATTGTTCGCCCTCGTGGCCATGTCGGCCAATGCTCAGTTCGAAGCGGGTAAAAAGTACTTTAATCTCTCCACGAGCAGCCTCAGCCTCTCGTACAGCAAGAACGACAAGATGCGCCTCAACATAGGTGCCTTGGCAGGTGTCTTCGTTGCCGACGACTGGATGTTCTATGTTCAAGGCGAGTACAACCACAAGCGTCTGATGTACGACCGTCTGGTCAAGATAGGTCGCAAGATACATCAGGACGAGGTTCTCCTCGGCGTCGGCGGTCGCTACTACATCGAGCAGAACGGTATCTACCTCGGCCTGGCTGCTCAGTTTGCGCACCACGAACAGTCGTTCGACAACTTCTACCTCACGCCCGAGATAGGCTATGCCTTCTTCGTCAACCAATACATCACGCTCGAACCTGCCGTCTACTATCAGATGTCGCTCAACGACTTCTCCGATGCCAGCACGGTAGGCCTGAAGCTGGGCGTAGGTATCACCTTCTAAGACCCACCCCCAACCCCTCCCTTCTGAGGGAGGGGCGTATATACTTGCTGAATAAAAGATAAATGCTGCAAAGCGCAAACCCTCACAACTATAATGAACTGCGCAAGCGCGCCAGGGCACTTCGCACACAGCAGACGCCTGCCGAGAAGGTCTTATGGAACTATCTGCGACAGCGGCCTTGTGGTGTAAAGTTTCTTCGTCAGCATATTATTGCCAATTATATCGTTGATTTCTTTGCCTATGAAAAGGCATTAATCATAGAGGTCGACGGAGATTATCACAACAACCCTGAACAACAGGCCGCCGACAAAGCCCGGCAAGACTTTCTGGAACGTAATGGATATACTGTCCTACGTTTTACCAACGACCAAGTTGTCCACCACGCTCCACAGATTTATCTTCAAATAAAAGAATCCCTTTCAAACTAAAAAAAGACTAATTCTAACCAACGAGCATATGTACCTGCGCCCCTCCCTCGCTGAGGGAGGGGCTGGGGGAGAGTCCAGACTTAACCCTCTGACATTTTATAACAGCCCGCAAAAATCATCAAAAATTAATAACTACTAACAAATGTACCTACGCCCCTCCCTCGCTGAGGGAGGGGCTGGGGGAGAGTCCTATGAAGACAAATCTTAGTTCCCAAATCACCCTTGACCGCGTATCACCGCGCTACTACCGCCCCGACGGCAATATCGAACGTTCGGTGCTCACTCGTTTCGAAAAACTGCCTACCGACATCTATGCCACAGCCGAGGAGGGGGCTGCCGATGTGGCGCTGAAGATTGCAGCCACTATCCGTCAGCGTCAGCGCGAGATTCGCGCATGTATCATGGCATTCTCCGGCGGCGCCACGCTGACCGAAGTGTTCAATCATCTGGTGCGTATGCACGAGCAGGAAGGACTCAGCTTCTCCAATGTCGTCGTCTTCGTGACCTATGAGTACTACCCCCTGCCCACCGACAGCATCCAGTCCAACCTCAAGATCCTCAAGGATCAGTTCTTCGACCGCGTGGACATTCCCTCGCAGAACATCTATCCGCTCGACGGCACCACGCCGCAGGAGCGCGTCAACGAGCACTGCCAGGCCTACGAGAAGATGATCGAGCAGATGGGCGGCATCGACATCGCACTGCTCGGCATAGGACGCATGGGCAATATCGCCATGAACGTCACCGGCTCCCAGCGCAACAGCCACACACGCCTGGTGCTGCTCGATGCCACCAGCCGCGTCGAGGCCGTCAAGGTGTTCGGCTCCGAGCAGAATGTTCCCGTATGCGCCATCACCATGGGCATCTCCACTATCCGCAAGGCCAAGAAAATCTTCCTGCTGGCATGGGGCGATGAGAAAGCCGAGGTCATCAAGAATGCCGTCGAAGGCGAGATGACCGATGCTCAAAGCGCCACCTTCCTGCAGATGCACAACAACGTGCAGGTTGTCCTCGACCTCTCGTCGGCTGCCAACCTCACACGCATACGTCGCCCATGGCTCGTCACCTCATGCGACTGGGACGACAAACTCATACGCTCAGCCATCGTATGGCTCTGCCAGAAGACAGGCAAGCCCATCCTCAAGCTCACCAACAAGGACTACAACGAGCACGGCCTGGGCGAACTGCTCGCCATCTACGGCTCCGCCTACGATGTCAATATCAAGATCTTCAACGACCTCCAGCACACCATCACCGGTTGGCCCGGCGGTAAGCCCAATGCCGACGACAGCAACCGTCCCGAGCGTGCCAAGCCGGCGCAGAAGCGCATCATCATCTTCTCGCCGCACCCCGACGACGACGTCATCTCCATGGGCGGCACCCTCCAGCGTCTGGTCAAGCAGAAGCACGAGGTACACGTAGCCTACGAGACCAGCGGTAATATCGCCGTCGGCGACGAGGAGGTGTTCCGTTTCATGCACTTCATCAACGGCTTCAACGAGCTCTTCGACGAGGGTAAGAACGAAGTCATCAACGCCCGCTACAAGGAGTTCATCGACTTCATCAACAAGAAGAAACCCGAGGACTTCGACACACGCGATATCCTCGAGGTCAAAGGCCTTATCCGTCGCGGCGAGGCACGCATGGCGTCGATGTACAGCGGCATACCCCTCGAGCGCGTTCACTTCCTCAACCTGCCGTTCTACGAGACGGGCAAGATACAGAAGAACCCCATCTCCGAGGCCGATATCGAGATAGTACTCGCCCTGCTGCGCGAGGTGAAGCCCCATCAGATCTTCGTCGCAGGCGACCTCGCCGACCCCCACGGCACACACCGTGTATGCACCGATGCTGTGCTGGCAGCCATCGATATCGAGAAGGAAGCCGGTGCAGAGTGGCTCAAGAACTGCCGCATCTGGATGTACCGCGGAGCATGGGCAGAGTGGGAGATTGAGCACATCGAGATGGCTGTGCCCATCAGCCCCGAGGAGCTCCGCACCAAGCGCAACGCCATTCTCAAGCATGCCAGCCAGATGGAGTCCGCACCCTTCCTGGGCAACGACGAGCGCCTGTTCTGGCAGCGTGCCGAGGACCGCAACCACGCCACCGCCGAGCTCTACAACAGCCTCGGTCTGGCTGCCTACGAGGCCATGGAAGCCTTCGTGCAGTATCATCCCCTCTAACACATCATCCCCTGAGGTGCTGGCATCGCCTCAGCAGGCGTTGCCAGCATTAATATTATCAACATACACACGACAGACAATGACTACGAAACGACTCGTTGCTGCGTTTGCAGCTTTTGCCCTGGCTCTGAGCCTCCACGCCCAGGTCAACCTCTCTGGTCGTGTTTACCACAACCCCAATATCATGGCCGACGAGATCAACAGAGTGATGAAAAATGCAAGCAAAGAACTCGGCAAAGCAAAGCAAGATGCCGCGGCCAAGGCCGAGAAGGAGAAAGGGCGCAAGCTCACTGCCGAAGAGAAGAAAGAGGTCGACAAGAAGGTGGACGAGGGCATGAAACTCATGGAAGCGTTGACTAAAGGCATGAAGACAGAGGTCACTGTCACGTTCAAGTCCGACCGCGAGCTGGTAATGAAAATGGACACGAGCGTAAGCGACGATGTCCTCAAAGCTGCCGGAGTGGGCTGGGCCAAGCGCAAGGCCATGCAAGCGGCCCTTGCCGTGGCGCCATCAACAGAGAAAGCCAAGTACGTGGTCAAAGACAATCTCGTGATTATAAACGATGGCGAAGAGACCGACACCCTCACCCTCTCGCCCGACGGCAAGTACCTGTCGGGCCAGATGGACAAGAAAACGAAATTCAAGCTAACCCGAATCAAATAACAATTTAAAAAACATTCAACCATGCAACACAAGGAAATCCTTTCCGCAGCCATCATCGCTGCAGGCATCTGTGTCCTCGGCTGGTTCGTCAAGGCAGGCATCGACGATTTCGTCGACAAAGACCGTCGAGTCAGCGTCAAAGGCCTTGCCGAACAGGAAGTGCCGGCCGACAAAGTCACCTGGCCCATCGTCTCCAAGGAAGTGGGCAACGACCTCCCCGGCCTCTACGACCGCATCGGTGCCACCCAGGCCAAGATCAAGACCTTCCTCACCGCGGGCGGTATCCAGGCCGACGAGCTCACCGAGAACGCCCCGTCGGTCGTCGACCTCGGAGCGCGTGAATATGCCGACCACAACATGCGCTACCGCTACATCGTCACCTCCGTCATCACCGTCACCTCCAAGGACGTCGCCAAGGTGCGCGGCATCATGGCGCGTCAGGGCGATCTGCTCAAGGAGGGCGTCGCCATTGTCGACGGCGGCTATGAGAACCCCGTGAAATACGAGTTCGTAGCTTTCCGCGAGATGAAGCCCAAGATGATGCAGGAGGCCATTGCCAATGCCGAGAAGACAGCCGAGCAGTTTGCCGAGAACTCACATTCGCGCCTCAACAAAATCATCAGCGCCGACCAAGGTCAGTTCTCTATCGACGACCGCGACTCCAACACTCCCTGGATTAAGAAAGTCCGCGTCGTCACAACCATCACCTACTCGCTCAAGAACTAAAACAGTACAGAAGAAGGAGCGAAAGAAAAGGAAACAATATACAATTTGACACCAACGCCCCAACGGGGCAGCAGCATAACACAGAAAGGGCCGCGCTTCACAGCGCAGCCCTTTCTTCTTAAACTTATCAATGAAAAACAATCATGAATGACTCAATCTTCCTTTAAACATTTATTCCCTATTCTTTTTCCTCTTTTTTTAGTGTTGAAACAAAATAATCACTATCTTTGTGGCGGAAAAACTAATTAACCTCATTCCCTCAATATGCGTATTCGATTGAATATTAAGTATTTAGCTATTGGGGGGGGTGATTTTGAGCCCTCTTCATCCAGCAATCATTGCGCGCTGACGCACAGGCGTAACGCGCTCGTTCCCTTCGTTTTAGTCTTATTCTTCTCGCTCTTCGCCGCGCCCGCCCTTGTCGGCTGCGACGATGATGAGCCGCGCACTCCCTCGACCTCTGCCAATACACGCGCACTGACTCACGAGGACAGCGTGCGGCTTGGACTTATATTGCATGCCGAAACGGACTGGGACGGCATCGACGAACACGACTTCTGATAATTGATTACCATAATATAATATTCAATTATGGCGAAGAAACAGACTAATACGACATCGATAGGTTTTGAGGAGACTATTTGGCGTGCTGCGGATAAACTGCGCGGCAACCTTGATGCAGCCGAGTACAAGAGCGTAGTGCTTGGCTTGATTTTCCTGAAGTTCATCAGCGACCGCTTCGAGGCTAAGTTCGCGGAGTTATCGGCCGACAAATATGCCGACCCCGAGGATAAGGACGAATACGCTGCCGAAAGCATCTTCTTCGTGCCGCAGAAGGCGCGCTGGAGCGTCATCAGCGAGGCGGCGCATACGCCCGAGATAGGCAAGGTCATCGACAGCGCGCTGGATGCCATAGAGGACGAGAACCTGAGCCTAAAGGGCGTGCTGCCCGGCAATTACGCGCGTCCTGAGCTGGACAAGCGGCGATTGGGCGACGTAGTGGACCTGTTCTCGAATATCAAGATGCTGGCTTCGGGCGACGAGAAAGACTTGCTGGGCCGCGTCTATGAATACTGCCTGCAGAAGTTCGCCTCTCAGGAGGGCAAGAACGCCGGCGAGTTCTACACGCCGAGCTGCATCGTAAGAACCATCGTGGAGGTGATTCAGCCCTACGAAGGCCGCGTCTATGATCCTTGCTGCGGCAGCGGCGGCATGTTTGTGCAGAGCGCCAAGTTCCTTCAGAACCATCAGAAATCGCTCACGGGCATTAGCATCTACGGTCAGGAGCTGAACTCCACGACGTGGAAGATGGCGCGCATGAACGTGGCCATCCGCGGTTTGGAAGCCAACCTGGGCACGTCGTATGCCGACACGTTCTTCGACGACCAGCACCCCCTCTTGAAGGCCGACTTCGTGATGGCGAATCCGCCGTTCAACCTCAGCGACTGGGGCGCCGACAAGCTGCAGCAAGACAAGCGGTGGGCATTCGGTCTGCCGCCAGCGGGCAACGCCAACTTCGCTTGGATGCAGCACATGATTCACCACCTCTCGCCCATAGGTCGCATCGGCCTCGTGTTGGCTAACGGCGCGCTGTCGTCGCAGACGGGCGGCGAAGGGCAGATACGTCAGCGCATCGTAGAAGCCGACTTGGTGGAAGGCATCGTAGCGCTGCCATCGCAGCTTTTCTACTCCACGGGCATTCCCGTGTCGCTGTGGTTCCTCTCGCGCGACAAGGCGCAGACTGGCAAGACGCTCTTCATCGACGCAAGGAATATGGGCGAAATGGTGACGCGCGCCGTGCGTGAGCTCAACGAGGCCGACATCCTGAAGATAGCCTCAACCTTCGACCAGTTCCGTGCCGGGACGCTTGAGGACGAGAAAGGCTTCTGCGCTGTCCGTTCCATTGAAGACATCGCCGCGCAGGACTTTATCCTCACGCCGGGTCGCTACGTCGGTATCGCAGAGCAGGAGGAGGACGGCGAGCCATTCGCCGAGAAAATGCAGCGCCTCACCTCCGAACTCAGCAGCCTCTTCGCCGAGAGCCACCGCTTGGAGGAGGAGATTAGGAAGCAGTTGGGAAGTATTGGATTTGAAATGGAGTAAGGCTATGAGTGAGTGGAAAGAATATAAAGCAAAGGAATTTTGCCAAAATGTTACTGATGGAACTCATGATAGTCCCAAGCCTCAAGAGTTTGGTCATTATCTAATCACATCAAAGCATTTAAAAGACAATATAATAGATTTCTCTTCTGCAAATTATATTTCAGAAGAGGATTATAATAAAGTGACTACTCGAAGCGCTGTCGATCAATATGACATACTCTTTAGCATGATAGGAACAATTGGGAATGTTGTACAAGTGAAAATGGAGTATATTGATTTCGCTGTTAAAAACATGGGGATTTTTAAATTTGGGAGAGACAAAGACAAGAGCACTTGGCTTTATTATTGGTTAAAAACGCCCCAAGTGAAGGAATACATCCATCAGAGATTAGCAGGATCTACACAGGCTTATTTAACCCTTAATTCGCTTCGGGAATTTCCAATTTTATATCCAGAACCCGATATAGCTAATAAGATTATATCTATTTTGTCCTCCCTCGATGATAAAATCGAGTTGAATCGTCGCATCAATGAGAATTTGGAGGCTCAGGCTCAGGCTTTGTTCAAGTCGTGGTTCGTCGATTTCGAGCCCTTCCGCGATGGCGAATTTGTCGAGAGTGAGCTGGGAATGATTCCAAAGGGGTGGAGAGTGGGCAGACTTTATGAAATAGCTTCTATTAATCCAACAAGGTCAATCAAGAAAGGTGATAAAGCTACTTATCTTGATATGAAGAATATGCCGACTTCTGGACCGTTCCCTCTATTATGCGAAACAAAAGAGTACACAGGAGGAATGAGATTTCAAAATCAAGACACGTTAATGGCTCGCATAACTCCATGCTTAGAAAATGGGAAAGTTGCATACGTTAACTTTCTTGAAGAGAAAGAAATTGCATTCGGCTCTACTGAATATATTGTTATGACTACTAAAGATGGCTTCTTGCCTGAACTGTTGTACTTTCTATGTAGAGATGAATATTTTAAAGGATATGCAACAAAGAACATGAATGGAAGCAGCGGCAGGCAGAGAGTATCAGGAGAAACAATTGGGAACTACAAAATACCCCTTCCTCCAAAGTCTTTGTTAGAGCCGATTGCCCCCTATTTTAAGAGTGTCATGGATACTATAAGGAATAATGGATTTGAATCTCGCCGCCTCGCAACCCTTCGCGACACCCTCTTGCCTCGCTTGATGTCAGGTGAGTTGAAAGTTAATGAATTGTAAGACAAATAATACTATCAAGATATGAAACAGTATAACCGAGTTATGTTAGGCAAGGGCGGCAAATATGCAAAGATGTGCCGCGAAGCTGGCTTTATAGGTAGTGAATTTGAGGTCAATGAGGATTTCTCAGATTCTCTCTTTGAGAACTGGCGCGACTTCAACAAGAAGTACATCCCCAAGTGGCAGAAACTGTTCCCTGAGAAATCGAAGACATCGGCAGGACTCATTTGCGGTTTCACGTGGACGATTGTCAAGGGGCTGAAGATAGGCGATACTGTTCTCTGCCCTTCAGGTGAAGGCTATTATTACGTAGGCACTATCAGCAGCGACTACTATTATGTGCCTAACAGCGAACTGCACCATCGCCGTAGGGTGGAATGGATGGATGTGACTATTCCTCGCAAGGCGATGCCTCAAAAGCTTCGCAATTCAGCTGGTTCTATCGGCACTTGTTGCGACCTCACTCGTTATGCTGAAATCATTGAAGAACTAATCAAAAATGCCGGCTCGGCACCTGTGCCGACACCAGCAGTTGTTACCAAACCGGCGGCCTCAAAGACCTATGACGAACGTTCTCTGCATAAGTTGTTCTGCAACTTCCTTCGAACAAGAGGCATTTATGCCAAGACAATTTTCCACGAGAAATCAAATCATCAAGTGGATAACGCTCAGAAATGGGTGCATCCTGATATCGTCGGCGTGCAGTTTGAAGAGTTCAAGAATGATGCAACGCTCTCGCTGCTGAAAGCTACCGAGCCCAAGGAAACGGTTCATATCTACTCGTATGAGATGAAGCGGAAGATAGAATCCGACTATCAGCTGAAGCAGTATTATTTCCAAGCCCTGTCGAATAGTAGTTGGGCAAACTTCGGTTATCTGGTAGCCTTTGAGATTTCCGATGGGCTGGAGGATGAGATGGAACGACTAAATAACGCTTTTGGTATAGGCATTATACTGATGCAGGCCACCGAAGCTACAATATTATATCCTGCACGCGAGAAGGCGTTGGACTATATCACCATAGAGAAACTGAATAATCTGAATTCGGATTTCTGCACTTTCATCACCAAGTTGTCCAAGGTGATGAACGCCTCCAAGGACTATACTTCCGATGCCCGCCTGTCCTTCGAGAAGATCTGCGACAAGGTCTTCGAGACGGACGATGAGATAGAAGCTTACTGCAAAGAACACAATATACCATTCTGATTATGGCAACCGACAACTTCACAGAAAACGATTACGAGCAGGCGTTGATAGAGCTGTTCACAGAGAAGCTGGGCTACGACCATGAGTGCGGCTACGACGTGGAGCGCGACTACCGCCAGCCGTGCTACGTGGCAGACTTAGAGGCCGCACTGCGGCGGCTGAATCCTGCGGCTTCTGCTGCGGTGCTCAGCGAGGCACAGCGCATGGTGACCTCCATCCACGAGGGCACGCTGGAGCAGCGCAACGAGACGCTGATGGACTACCTGCAGAGCGGCGTAGAGGTGAAGTATGCCGAGGACGGACGCTCGCGCACGGCGCTGGTGAAACTCATCGACTTCGAGAATGCCGTCAAGAACCGCTTCAAGGTGGTGAACCAGTGGTCGGTTGAGGAATACGGCAAGATACGCTGCGACTTGGTGGTGATGGTGAACGGCCTGCCGCTGGTGGTCGTGGAACTGAAATCGCCGACGAACGCGGGCGTGGAAGAGGACGATGCCTATCTGCAACTCAGGCAGTACCAGCAGAAATGCCCGAGCCTGTTCGTCTATAACGCGTTCTCGGTGACGAGCGATATGCTGTGCACGCGCGCAGGCACCATCACGGCACCGCAGAACCGATACATGGAATGGAAATCGAAGAACGGCGAATACAGTACCGACAAGGTGATTCCCTACGACACATTCTTCGAGGGCATCTTCCCGAAGGGTCGCCTGCTGGACATCCTGCGTAACTTCGTCTGCTTCGACCACAAGGAAGGCAAGGCGCGCAAGGTGATGGGCGCATACCACCAATATTTCGCTGTTAACAAAGCGCTGGCACGTGCCCGCGAGGCCTACGAGCGTCGCGACGGCAAGGGCGGCGTGTTCTGGCACACACAGGGCTCCGGCAAGTCGCTGTCGATGGTGTTCTTCGTGCACAAGCTGATGATGATGGTGCCGGGGCTGACGGTGGTGGTCGTGACCGACCGCAATGACCTGGACCAGCAGCTGTACGAGCAGTTTGCTGGATGCAGCAAGTTCGTGCGTCAGACGCCGCAGCGCGTAGGCTTCGAGCTGAATGCCAAAGGCAAGGAGACGAAAGCTGCCGAGGGCGGTCGTGCCGACCTGAAGACCAAGTTGAAGGACTTGGAAACGGGCGGCATCATCTTCACGACGATACAGAAGTTCGAGGAGGGCACGGGCTTGCTATCTGACCGCCGCAACATCGTCGTAATCACCGACGAGGCGCACCGCTCGCAGTACGGCGAGGAGCATTGGGACGAGAAGAGCGAGCGCATGAAGAAAGGCTTCGCGCGACTGATGCGCGAGGCGCTGCCCAACGCCGTGTTCGTGGGCTTCACGGGCACGCCCATCTCTGACCGCGACCGCGACACACAAGAGGTGTTCGGCAACTACATCGACGTATACGATATGACGCAGGCTGTAGCCGACGGCGCCACGCGCCCCGTCTATTACGAGAGCCGCGTCATCAACCTGAACCTCGACGAGGACAAGCTGCGGCAGTTGGACGAGGCTTTCGACGAGCTGGCCGACGAGGGCGCCACGCCCGAGCAGACCGCCAAGGCGAAGAACGACAACAGCGGCATAAAGGGACTGCTGTGCAGCGATGAGACAATACGGAGCCTGTGCGACGACATCGTTAGCCACTACGAGGAGAACCGCGCCAACGAACTGACTGGCAAGGCGATGATTGTGGCCTACAACAAGTTGGCGGCTTTCAAGATATACAAGAGGTTGATGGAGCTGCGCCCTGAGTGGAAAGAGAAAGTGCACGTGGTGGCAAGCCCCAGCAACAAGGACAAGGAGGAATGGCACCAGCTCATCAATGACCGCACAAACAAGGAATACGCGAAGCTTTTCAAGGACGACACGTCGCCGATGAAGATAGCCATCGTGGTGGATATGTGGCTGACGGGTTTCGACGTGCCGAGCCTTGCCACGATGTATGTCTATAAGCCTATGAAGGGTCACAACCTGATGCAGGCCATCGCACGCGTCAACCGCGTGTTCCCCGACAAGGAGGGCGGCTTGGTAGTGGACTACGTAGGTATCGCCAGCGCACTGCGTCAGGCAATGAAGGACTACACACAGCGCGACCGCAACCAATACGGCGACCCGAACATAAAGACCACGGCGCGCGTGAAATTCTTGGAGAAGCTGGAGGTGTGCCGCGACCTGATGCACGGCTACGACTACAGCGCGTTCTTCGACGGCGACAATGCCACAAGGGCGAAGATCATCAACGGCGGTGTGAACTTCATGCTCGACGCTCAACAGGAAGAACGCCTGAAGAACTTCATCAGCGAGAGCCAGCTGCTGCATAACGCGCTGACGCTGTGCCGCTCGCTGACCACCGAGCAAGAGCGTAAGGAAGTGACGTTCATGGACGCCGTGAGGGTGATGCTCGTTCGTTTCCGCCAGAAAGGCAAGGTGACGAAGCACGATATCAACGAACGCATCAGCCAGCTATTGGAACAGAGCATCAAGAGTCAGGGAGTTATCAACCTGTTCTCAGGCGTGGAGTTCTCGCTCTTCGACGAAAGCTTCATCAAAGAGATTCGGAGGATGAAGGAGAAAAACCTGGCGCTGCAGTTGTTGAAGAAACTGATGAACGACCGTCTGCGCTCGTTCGAACGCACTAACGTAGTGCAGAGCCAGCGCTTCTCGGAGATGATGAACCGCGCGCTGTCCAACTACCTGAAAGGTATGCTGACCAACGAGGAAGTTATCGAGGAGCTGCTGAAGATGGCCGAAGAGATACGCCGACAGGAAGAAGAGGGCAATGCGCTGGGACTGAACAAAGAAGAGAAAGCCTTCTACGACGCGCTTACTTCGCCCGAAGGCATACGGCAGGCCTACTCCGACGAGCAGTTTGTGGAGCTGACGAAAGAGCTGACCGAAGAGCTGCGACGCAACCGCACCATCGACTGGAACCGCAAGGAGTCGAGTCGCGCCAAGATGCGCGTGATGGTGAAGCGTCTGCTGAAGAAATACAACTACCCACCCGAAGGGCAAGAGCAGGCACTCGTAACTGTGATGGCTCAGTGCGACCGCTGGGCTGACGACGAAGAAAACTTGCAGCCGACAATAAATATCAACATCACTAACAACTTTTCTGGCGATATAGAGCAATATATTGCGCAGGAATGAGTTATATATATAGGCCGCTTGGCGTGCCTTGAAGTTCAACGAAAAAAGACTATCGATTAGGAAACAAGATAGAAACACAACATAACGTAGCGTAGAAAATCGCAATCTTTTCTAACCCCGAATTCTCAGTAAGCCACAGCGGCTTAAACCTGTAGGAAAGAGATATGCGACCATCGCATCGCGTGACCAGTTCACGGCGAGGGCGGCGGTTGTTTATGCATATCCTACAGGGGCCTGAGAATCCCGGGGTTAACGTGTATTTACTAACTCGTCTGCCCTTGCTTTTTGTATAATATTTTATTCAATCAAATCATCAAAAGTAAGGTTTTCAGACTATGAGACAACAAGAGAGAGTAAACAAGAGAGTGGTGAACAATTTCTACGGAAAAATCAACAACTACTACCAAGCTCCTGTAACATTTAACGCTCCCGTTCACAATACAGTAGGAAGTGACGGCGGTATAAAGCGAAACGAATACACCGACGAGCAGGTGGCGCGTGCCATTGAAGCTATCTGCGGCGAGGGCAAGCCCCTTGACACGAAAGTGAAATGGGCGGCGGTGTATTGGTATCTGCGTTGGCAGTGCAACTACCCTGTGAAGGGCTTGGAGTTTTGCGAACGGATTGCCAGCTTGCCGTTTACGAAGAAACTGGATCCTGAATGCGGCTACGAAAATATTCGAAAATTAGTGACGCTGTCGTTTATGAATCAGGATGCGCGACAGCTGGATAGGGTGAAACCAAGCCAAGGTGATGAAGTTGTTTTCGCCCAATGCCGAGCGGTAGTAATATCACTTTCTGAAGAGTTATCGAAGCAAAATGCCCCTCTTGAATAGATAGCGTTTCCCAATTCATTCCCAAACCATTCCCAAAACGTTCCACTTCTTGTGGGACGTTTTTTTGTTTTGTACCTTTGCAGCACGTCCGGACATAAGTGTCTTTACGTGCGGTCGTAAACCGGTATACGTCCGTATGTGGAAGGCTTTACGTACTAACATTAACTAACTAATCATTTATGAACGAAAGAGAAATTCTATTGAAAATCAAGGCTCTCACCGAGAGCAATGCCGACCTGATTGCCGAGAACACGAATGTGGCGAAGATGGTTGACGACATCCAGTCCATCGCGAAGCAGGACGACGGCGCTTTCTGCAATCGCGATTCGTTCCAGACGTTGTGCAAAGAGGCTACCAGTGGGCTGCACCCTCTAAAGGTGCACCAACTTTCAGCCAATGCAAAACACCTGTATGAAACGCTTCTCGTCCTCAGCGAGATGCCTGGATGGGAGGAGTATCTGAACAACATCATCAGCCGAAACACGGCTGAAATGGGCAAAAACACTTCGACAATGAAAGAGCTGTGGGAACGAGTGGACTTAACTACTATGTATAGTTGAGGGCATGAAAAAATTTCACAGCGAAGAACCTAAAGGGCTCCACTTAGAGTGGGTGCCCTTGTGGGAGGGAAAACTGAAGTACTGCCCCGATGACCTGAAGAAAGATGTGCCGCTGCGGTTCTGGCACTGCTACTATCATAAAAGATTGAAGCGGTGGGTGTGCAATGAGGTGAATCCAAGTGTCGTTTGGACCAATAGCTATAGAGGCAAGTATCGAAGAAGGCTTCACTTCAAACACCATGGTAAGCAAATTGATGTTTACTGCTCCTACCTGACGGTAAAAACCATCTTCGCCTTCGAGCCGCAAGACCGACGCAGGAACGTGGTGATGCACCTGAACGACCACCAAATGGACGACCGACCTTCGAACCTCGAATGGGGCACGCAGAAAGAGAATCTGGCCATGAGCCGCAAATACAAGGAGATGAACAGATTGAATAATAGTGAAAAACAACGCGTTGCCCAGGCTCGCCAAAAGCGCATCGACAAACTGCGTCTGCATGTGATAGCCGCGTTGGGCCCCGATGCCACGCGCAAGCAAGTAGAGGTACAGGTAACTCAGCTGTTGGACGAGAACGAAGATAATCTGGATGAGTTCCTGGCTCGTTTCGATGAGAAAGGAGGTGCGGATGAGGCGTAAGGAGCTGAACGAAATGCTGAAGCAATACCGCGTCGAGATCCTCTTCAGGAGGCACACGTCAAAGGAGAAGTTCAAGAGCACAGTGGTGACGCGACGCCGCAAGTTCATGCCTAAGGAGCTGTGGCGACGGGTAAAGAAGGATATGTCGGCAGCACCCTACGTGGGTATGTACGACATCATCAACAGCCTGTGGCTCGTGCTGAAATGGAACGAGATCTATCATTTTAACGTATTCAAAAACAAGAAAGAATTTAACGACTATGTGGAAAAGAGAAAAGCTGCTGCAGTCAGTGCCGAAACTACGTCAGACGATGAGTGAAGGCTTTGCCCGCATCCTGTTC